>Ga0256846_1000541_pt1 | contig 15019 bp, 15 predicted proteins | sample TevniametaG_FD_189098 | JGI IMG/M metagenome (GOLD analysis project Ga0256846, IMG submission 189098) | Tube worm associated microbial communities from hydrothermal vent at the East Pacific Rise, Pacific Ocean - Tevnia | ecosystem: Host-associated > Annelida > Integument > Unclassified ...
TCAGATAATTGGAAGCCGAATGTTTTAGACAAAATTTATCGAGAAATTACAATTGATGAATTATCCGATGAGTTAGACAAAATGTTAGCCGGCGAACAATCGGGCAGAGTAATTGTGAAGTATTGATGCTATAATGATATTTATTAAATTAACTAATAAAAAAATGTTATTTTTGTGCTATGAAACAGATAGATGAATATTTGAATAAAATTATTTGTGGTGATGCTATTGATGTTATGAAAGAAATACCTGATAGTAGCATTGATATTGTTATTACGTCGCCACCATACAATTTAAAGAATTCAACCGGTAATGGTATGAAGGACGGGCGAGGTGGAAAATGGAAGAATGCCGCACTTGTAAATGGATATTCTAATTATGATGATAATTTGCCTCATCAGGAATATGTGGAATGGCAAAGAAAATGTTTAACCGAAATGTTTAGATTAATCAAAGATGACGGAGCAATATTTTATAATCATAAATGGCGCGTTCAAGGTGGATTATTGCAAGATAGGGCAGACATTGTAGCCGGTTTTCCTGTTCGTCAAATTATCATTTGGCGTAGGAAAGGTGGAATCAATTTTAATCCCGGATATTTCCTACCTACCTATGAAGTTATATATTTAATAGCTAAACCAAATTTCAAGTTGGCACCCAAAGCAAATGCCTACGGTGATGTTTGGGAATTTAAACAAGAAATGAAAAACGGACATCCGGCTCCTTTTCCTGTTGCATTGATTGATAGAATAATTAGTTCTACCACTGGGAATATTATTTTAGACCCGTTTATGGGTTCGGGGACAACAGCAATCGCCGCAATGGGTAATGACAGGCAGTTTGTAGGAATTGATGTTTCACCTGAATATTGTGAAATGGCGCAAAAAAGAATAGATAAGAATAAAATTCAATCAGAAGTAAAATTATTAAAAGCACAATTAAAGATATTTTAAATGAATATATTTACAAAAGAAAAATTAATTAAAAAGTTAAAAGATATTTCTAAAAAGTGTTGGATAGAAAATAGGAGATATGGTAATCAGGGGGGTATAGGGAATACTCTTGAAGATTTATTAGGAATAGAAGAGAATAATTTACCGATACCTAATGCAGCGGAATGGGAATTGAAAACACAAAAAAACGGAACTTCATCACTGACTACGTTATTCCATTTTGAACCTTCTCCAAGAGCAATGAAGTTTGTACCGGCAATATTCTTACCAAAATATGGATGGCGTCATAAAAATGCAGGGACTAAATATCCCGATGATGAAATGAGCTTTCGTCAGACCATCCATGGACAATCTTTTAGCGACAGAGGTTTTACTGTTATTGTTGATAGAAAGACAGAAAAAGTATTAATTTCATTTAATAGTAAAAAAGTAGCAGATTGTCATCGAGAATGGTTAGATACAGTAAAACGAAGGATAAATACGCGACAATTAAAGCCGCAACCTTACTGGGGTTTTAATGACCTAAAACATAAAGCAGGAACTAAGTTATTAAATACTTTCTATGTTCAGGCAGATGTTAAGCGTGATAAAAAGAATAAAATTGAATATTTCCACTATAACAAGATAATGATGTTGGAAGGATTTAGTTTTGATGGTTTTCTTTCTTGTTTGGAAAATGGAAATATTTTAATTGATTTTGATGCAAGAACCGGTCATAATCATGGAACTAAATTCCGTTTGAGACAAAATCATTTTCCTGATTTATATAAAAAGATAACAACTATTTTATAAATGCAAAATTCATTAAATGATTTTTCTTGCTTCGCATTGTTAGGTATTACCCGTATTTTCTTACTGCATACTAATATAGATATTAATATCAGGTTCGTAGTAACTAAGAGGGAAATAGCATTCAAACTCAGTTTTAAATTTATCGTTTAGACGGACTACAATTTTCTTTTTATTTTCTTTTACTATTGCTCCTTTGAAATTTCTTATCGCTTCATTGATGAAATCTTTAACTGAAAATATGTTTTTTACTTTACTATCAGTCGATAATATTATTTGTTCTACTTGGTTATTCAAAAATATAACGACAAGATTTTTAAAAGTCAGACCATTGATATTGACAGTCCACTTTGCAGGTGCTTTCATTATTCTGCGTGGTGAATTATTATTGTCGTAATCCATTGAGTAGAGCCAGAAATTAGGATAATGCTTGATGAATTCAGTATAAGATAAACCGCGAAATTGTTCTACATTCAGAAGTTCAAGTAATGATTTTTTCCCTCCGGAAATAATGGAGTTTCCTGTATTTATCGGATTTTGTTGAGCATATACTCTCTGTACTAATGATAATAGAATTAACAATACGATTATTATTTTGTATGCTTTCATTGCAATACCTTTATATATTTATAAAAAAATCGTATATGTCAGTTCAGTATATTAGTCTCCTGTGTATATTCTTATTAGAAAAATGATTGTTCTCAAAATGTATTCTTTACATTTTATCACATTGCAAAGATAAGGATATAGTAAAAATAATAAAATAGTACAAACAATGAAATACTTGTAGTAGGGCAGTAGTAGTATGTGTAGAGCGAACTTTGACGTAAAATATTCTGACACTGTGTTAAGAAATGTACAGAGTATTTTAAATAATTATATGTGCCGACTTATTTGGAAAATAATAATATGTCGAGTCTGTCATTAGTGATAATTGTTAAACCAATAAGAAATAATTATGTCAGCTGTACAATCGCGAATGGTGGCTTTGGGTACTCCGGCACCCGAATTTAATTTACTTGATGTTGTCTCCGGCAAGAATATTGCTCTTTCTGACATTAAGTCGGACAAGGCAACAGTAATAATGTTCATCTGCAATCATTGCCCCTATGTAATTAATCTATACGAACATCTGGCTGAGTTTACTGCTGAATATATGGAAAAGGGTATTAGCTTTGTTGCCATTAATTCAAATAATTATCTTGTTTATACAGATGATGCTCCCGATAAAATGAAGCAAGTGGCACAACGACTTGGCTATAAATTCCCTTATCTTGTTGATGATACTCAGGAAGTTGCAAAGTCTTTCCAAGCGGAATGCACGCCGGATTTCTTTGTATATGACAGCAATTTGAAATTGATTTATCGCGGACAATATGATTCATCACGTCCGGGGAACGGAATACCTGTTAATGCCACCGATTTGAAAAATGCTCTTGATGCTGTGCTTGACGGTAGGGAAGTATCAAGTAAGCAAGTTCCAAGTATCGGTTGCAACATTAAATGGAAATAGATTTTTTATTATGATTATTTCTAATCCTTATGAAGAAAATAATTGTTGTTTTTTCCGACATTATCGTGGCAAAAATCGATTGCAACTACTTTTCTGTTAAAGATTACTATAAATATTTGCTGCGAACCGATTTGGAGAGTTATTTACGTACAATGAATCTGATAGGGAGGTAATGATATTTTTTGGAATTTATAATATTCTTTATTATCTTGCAGTGCAATTTGTTCATTAAGGTCTGATAAATTATTGACCAACTAAGACGTCTATTTATTTGTTAGTTATTAAAAATTAATTCAATAGAAGAATTATGGAAGCAAAATTAAAAAATAAAAATGGAAATAATAGAGATAAAACTATTTCTAATATGTTAAGCCATAAAATTTTATTGAATAATTATTATAAAAATTATTATAAAAATATGACTGCAAGAGAGTTGGATAAGGAGTTCAATAAAGATATAATTACCTTAATTAAAGCAGCAAAATATTTGCCTGAGAATAAAAGGAATTCATCTTTCCATTTATTTTCACGATTGATAGAATTTCATATTGAAAAAAAGATTGAAAAAGAAATAAACAGTTCTTTTGATAAAATTTTGAAATTGTTATGAATAATGAGAGTAACAAAATAGGGAAAGACGAGAATCAAGAAAGTAAAAATACTAATATTATTGATACAGATAATAGTATCCCTGCAGAGTTATTAGAAGCAATTCCGGAGAGTGAGAGGAGTAAATTCATACATTTAATGTCGGAAACATTAATGACTAGTCAAATTAATATGAGTAATCCTGTTGCTGATAAAATTACAGAGGAACACATCACACAGATTATTTCAAAGTCTGATGAATATGATAAGCGAGACAGGGCAGAAAGAAAATCAGAAAGAAATTATAATTTAATAATATTGATTATTGCTCTTTTATTCGTTGTATTTATAATTGTTTTCCTTAAAACGGAGCAGGATTTATTATTAAAAATTGTAATTGCAATAATTTCTTTTATTGGAGGATTTGGTTTCGGACAAACTAAAAGAAAGAAGTAATAATATGATTTCAAAAGCCGCCTTTCAGGGCGGTTTTTTTTTAGAAAAAAAAATGTGGAATAAACGCAAGTGATTTATAACAAATAATTCCTTAATCGTCTATTAAAAATAAGTATTTAATTATTAATCTGAGGGAAATATGCGCAATTTATTATCATTGCTTTTTATTCTTGTTATAGTTGCGTCTGCTTTATCGCAGGATACGGAACGCAAATCGCTGAGTGTTACCGTATATAATAACAATCTAGGCGTTATTAAGGACAACCGAATTATTAATATTGCTAAAGGCGTTTCGACAATAAAAATTACAGATGTAGCTTCAGGCATTGATGCAACCAGTGTACATATTGGCTTTGATGGAAATGTATTGGAACAGAATTATCAATATGATTTGGCAAATTTATATAAAATTTTAAGTAAATATATTGATAAGAAAATTTCGCTTTCTGACGAAAAAGGTAATATTATTACCGGTTCGCTTATTACTGCATCAGGCAATCAAATTGTTTTGAGAAAATCCGGTGGTGGATTGGTTATGCTTCCGAAAATTGACAATTATAAATTAAGTGTTCCCGCTTTGCCGGAGGGTTTAATTACAAAACCTACTCTTGTATGGAAGGTCGAATCAAATAGAAACGGAAAACAAGATGTCGAACTCTCATATCAGACGCAGGGAATGGGCTGGCATACCGAATATATTGCAGTATTGAACAAGGACGATAGCAAAATGGATTTCAACGCTTGGGTGAGTATTGATAATCATTCGGGGGGGACGTATAAAAATGCAAAACTGAAACTTGTTGCCGGTGATGTGCATCGTGCAGAGGAAACTTATATGCTTGATTATGCACCCAAAAGGACTTCTAGCTTTGATGCCCAACCACTTGCTCCGTTTCAAGAAAAAGCATTCTTCGAATATCACATTTACAATTTACAACATAAAACTACTATTGCTGATAACGAAACAAAACAGATTTCGCTATTCGAAGCATCTAATATAAAGATTAAGAAAAAATACAATTTTACTATTAAAGGGATTGGAGAAAGTAATCACAAAGCCAATGCTTCCGTTGTGATTGAATTTTTGAATGCCAAAAACAATAATCTCGGTATGCCTATGCCGAAGGGTAAGGTGCGCCTCTATAAGTCCGATGGCGAAAGCATTGAATTTGTCGGTGAAGATAGGATTGCACATACACCCAAGAATGAAAAGATAAAATTGAGAGTTGGTGATGCTTTTGATGTAATCGGAAAGGGGCGGACTGTGTCAAAGGACAGAATTTCCGAAAAGGTTTTCGAATACGAGTTTGAGTTCAAAATTGCTAACAGGAAGGACAGGGATATTATTGTTGATGTAGAAAATATGCTTTGGGGTGAATGGAAAATTCTAAATTCATCGCACAAATACGTGAGAAAGAATGCCAACACGGTTGTTTATCAAGTACCTGTCAAGAGTGATTCCGAAACATTATTGACTTTCCGTGTACGTATTTCACTTTAATTTGAATAACACCTGTGGACTTCGTACATAAATAATTTGTGCGAAGTCCGCTTTATGTTTGATTTATCCTGCATTATCATTAATTTGTTTTTTTTATTAATCAAAAATGAATAATTGAGAGTTCAAGACCACATAGGATTAATATCATGGTCGCTTGCAGACAAGGCGCTGTTTATTCTCTACGGCTTTGTACTAATTGTAATAATGAACTACACTGTGCCGGCAGAGTTCGGGCTTTATTCCTTGCTTATCGGTCTGCATACATGGATATTCACAATAAGCGATTCGTTTTCCTTGCAAAGTCTTATCCAGTTCGGAATGAACGAACGCAATCGCGGTAAAGTCAATCTAATTGCATTAGTTTCGCATCTGTCCCTTACACTTGGTATATCGCTACTTGTTTTTGTTTTGCGGTATTCGCTTGCTGGTTTGTTCGATGAATCCCGTATTTTGGATATTGCATCTTTTCTACCGGTGCTTTCGCTTGCGTTCATTCCACGCACATACAGTCAGAAAATAATATATCGTATTCAAAATATGTTTTATTTATTTCTGACTAATCTCACTTTTTTCGGAACAATGGCGGCACTTATATTCATAAAAATATCATCTGTAAAATTCCTGACTTTTAACGATTTGGCATACATTTATCTTTATGGCTCAATGGCAAGTTCGGCAGTTGCATTAGTGCTAATCCGCAAGGAACTCATATTTACGCGTACAGGCGATATAGGTTGGCGTCAAGTATATAATTTTTCGTGGAAAATGACACTAGCAAATATTATGTACTCTTTACCTAGACAGTTGGATGTTTTCTTTGTAAAAATATTTTTTAGTTTAAACGAAGTAGGTTTTTATGCTGCAGCAAAGAATATATTCCGTGTTTTTGATGAAGCACTAGGTGCTGTAAACGGAATTATTTATCCGGAAGCTGTTAAGTTGTTAGATAAAAAAAATTATAAAGATTTTAGTCTTCTGGCTACTAAATCTCTTTCATTTCTATTTGTTTCCTTTTTTTTTGCAGTTGTAATTTTATATTTTGGTTTAGCAGATATTATTTTTAATTGGATATTACCTGAACGATTCATGCAGTCGCTTGTTTTTTTTAAAGTTATTCTTTTAGCTGCATTGTTCTTACCTTTTCAAATGTTATTTCTTTTTATTATTAGTAAAAATAGACTTAATATATTATTATTCTACTATCTCATTGGGTTACTAGTATTTACAATAACAATAGTAATCATTGGTTATGGTGGTTTTTTAACATATATGCCCATTGCTTTAGTCTCTTATTATGGAGTTATGAGTATACTTGTATATCTTGATTCCATCAAAAATTTAAAATTAAAATTGAAAGATTTATTTAGGAGTATTCTTGATACAAAGGATTTTTTTATTAAAAATTAATTCTAATCAGCAATCTTATATATTAAAATTTATTAAAGAGTAATTGATTTTACTTATAATAAATTTTATTAATTAAAGCAGGGTTTGTGTTGTAAGACGCAAATCCTGCTTTCCCATTCAAAACATTCCATAAATTATACTGACGCTATCTTTTTGGTATTATATTTGCTTAATATTATTTGAATGAAGTATTTTAAACTCAATTATATGGAATTGAACATATTTCGATAACTATGGCTAAAGAAGAAAAATATATTATTAAGGACATTGCTTCTCATAAAAATGAACTAATTCTGCTAATAGATGACCAGCCGGATAATTTGCGGTATTTGCAAATTGTCTTGAAGGAGTTTAAGCTGGTAAGCGCTTTGTCTGCAAAGGAAGGTATAGCAAAAGCTAATGAATTATTGCCGGATTTGATATTGCTGGATATTATGATGCCTGAGATTGATGGCTTCGAAGCATTCAAAATGTTGAAAAATAATGAGGCAACCGCCGATACACCTATTATATTCGTAACGGCACGCGTTATGCTTGATGATGTGATTAAGGGCTTGAAACTCGGTGCTAATGATTATATCACAAAACCATTCGAGCCGGCTGAACTGATTGCTCGCATTAAAACACATCTGGACTTGCAGAAAGCAAAGAAAAAATTACTGGAACAATTCGTACACTTAACGGAACTAAACGAAGATAAAAATGAATTTTTGAAAATTGCGGCACACGACTTGCGTAATCCGCTAAAAGTAATTCAGGGATTCACTAAATTAATTATGGAGCGCTTTGATAGTTTGAGCGATGACAACTTGCAGGAGTTCCTGACTGATATTAGTTCCGCCGCAGATAGTATGCTGAAGATTATTAATGATATTCTAACGATGAATGACTTGGAAGAAGGCAAGTACGAAGTAATTGTGCAGGAGTTCGATTTAACCGAACTGATGCTTGTTTTGGAGAGTGAATTTAGGGAGCAAGCAAAGAAAAAGAATATTAATATCGTTATTGACGATAAACTCAATAATAGAAGTTTTAAAAATGATTTTTTGAAAACTAAGCAAATCCTTGAAAATTTAATTGAAAATGCTTTGACATTTTCGTTTAACGGGACAACGGTTACATTTATAATTGAAGTGGCAAGCCCCGAAGAAGTGGAAGAAGGATTTATTGCAAGGGTAGTAATTCGAGACGAAGGACCTGGAATACCGGAAGTCGAATTGCCACATATTTTTGATAAGTTCTGCAAAATATCAAATAAGCCGACAGGCAATGAGCCGTCTTCCGGTATGGGCTTAGCTATTTCAAAAAGTATGAGCGAAATTCTGGGTTTCAAACTTCTATGTGATACTCAGGTAGGCAAAGGAACAGATTTTATTTTGTTATTAGGGAATAAGTTAGCGGAAACAAATGAAAGAAAAAATTAAAATATTAATTGCCGAAGACCACCATTTAGTGGCAAAATTACTATCGGCAAATCTTGAAATGATTGAAGAATTCCAAATTATCGGTATTACTCAGGACGGAAAAGAAACAATCGAAGCAACCGAAAAATTGAAGCCGGACGTATTACTCTTGGATATTGATATGCCTGTGGTTGATGGTATGCAAGCCCTAAAAGTGTTAAGAAAGAAAGATAAGAAACTCCGTATAATTATGGTATCCAATCACACGGAAAGTTGGCTGATTAAAAAGTCATTAGTTGCAGGTGCCAATGGATTTATCACAAAATTTTCGGAGTCCGAGGAATTAGTCGAAGCCGTTTTTACCGTTATGGACGACCGGAAATACTTATGCAAATTGTCTCAACAACATGTACAGAATACATCAAACGACCGACAGGATTTAGCAAAAGTAGAAGAATATGATAGGAAACAGCTCGAAATGGATTCATTTACCGCACGTTTCCAAAGGCTAACAAAACGGGAGAAACAAATATTTAAATTAATTGTCAAAGGGCATTCAACAAAAGATATATCAGAGATGTTATATATTAGTTATCGAACAGTCGAGACGCACCGCAAGAATATTCTTAAAAAAATTGACGTTAAAAATTCTGTTGAAATGATACGCGAAGCAATAGAGAGCGGTATCTTCCAAGAAATATAATCAGAATTTCCAACCGTAAATATTCTGTCCGGTCATAATTCCGAGTTCTTTCGCGGCGTTACCGTCACGCTTACCGATTTCAATATAACCGAAACTACCTACATAAGCCAAATAATCGCCAATATTAACATCAGCAAATGTTTGGCTCAAATATCTAATTTTAATACTCCCCAGTTCAAACATCCAATTCAATTCTTGTTTAGCAAAATGATATGGATTAATATCCATTGTTTCAGCTTTGAGCGATGTAACAATATTACCGAAACGGTCTATATGCAATATTTCCCCATGCCAAATGTTTTGTGCGTCAAGGAAACACTGTGCATCAGGTACGGTAATCAGGCTGAGCGGGCTTACCCGTTCGCCCAATTTGGAAATATCCAATCCATTAGCCAAGTGTGCCGCAACCGGTGCAAATACGTCTCGTCCGTGAAATGTAGCACTAATGTCATCTAAAAAATATTCTTTCTCGGTTATTGAATAAATGGCATCGGGCGTATAATGTTGAAGTACATAGCTCAAAGTGCCGTTATCCGGTGATAAAAAAGTATAGTCCTTACATTTCATTGCAATCATATTCCGGGCAGTCCCAACCCCCGGGTCGATGATAGTCAAAAATATAGTATTTTTCGGAAAATATTTGACAGATACAGAAAGCAGAAAAGCCGCTTGTTTAAAATTTTGCGGGGCTATACTGTGTGTTAAATCAATGATATTTGCATCGGGTGCCATTGAGTAAATAATAGCTTTCATCACACCCAGATATATATCATCTGTCCCAAAATCAGTAGTCAATACAATTGTTGGTCTATTCATAATAATTCCGAAATTACTTATAATTAATTAAATTCTATCTGATATTTTTCGTGTCAAAATTATGTTTCAAGTTTGTAGCCGATGCCGCGAATATTTTTAATATATTTACCGGCGGTACCAAGTTTTTCTCGCAAATTTTTAATATGTACATCAACGGTTCTATCCAGAACTCCTTTTTCATTTACGCCAAGTTTATCCAAAATTTGCTCTCGAGAGAAAACCCAGCCATTATGCTCGGAAAACATACGTAAAATTTTGAATTCCGTTGTAGTAAGTTCTATTTTTACGTCATCAACAACTACTTCAAATTTTTGCAAATTGATTTTTAATATTTTACCGATTTCAATAAAATCATCGCTTTGCGTTCTGCCACGCCGTAATACGGCTTTTACTCGCGCCACCATTTCGCGGGGCGAGAATGGCTTTGTGATGTAGTCATCGGCTCCTATTTCGAGACCGATTATTTTATCCGCTTCGTCAGAGCGAGCCGTAAGCATTATTATAGGAATATGCGAGAATATATCTCTCTGTCGTAAATACTTGCACAATTCAAATCCGTCCATATCGGGTAGCATTAAATCCAGAATAATTAAATCAGGTATTTCATTATCAAGATGTTTCAGCAATGCTTTGGCATCATTGAAGCCAAGCGGTTCAAATCCATTACGTGCCAGATGTAGTGATACGAGTTCCAGAATATCGGGTTCGTCGTCCACAACTGCAACTGTTTTTTTTAGCGGATTATTGTTTTCTTCCTTAATATTCATATCTTTTATTAATAACTAACCCCTTTGCTCTGAACAAAATTACAAAACAAAGCACTAATTTAAAATTATTCAATGAAAATATTCTTTGTGTTTTTGATTTTTATTACTATATTAGATTAAATTTGTTCATATAATAATTGAGGAATTACTATGAAAGTTGCCGATGCACATTGCGACACTCTGACTAAATTCAAAGACAATCCATTCCACAGCGAAGATGCACATTGGAGTTTGGAAAAATTCAATGAAGCCGGCGGTGTATTACAATATTTTGCTGTTTTCACACCACCACAATATTCGGGTGATTCGGCTGTTCGCTTTGCTTTTAATGCTATTGGAAATTTTTATTCAAAGAATCGGGGAAAGGTTAATCTTTTGCTTTCGCCGGACGGCTTCAAAGATGACAAAGTAAATATTTTGCTCTCTCTCGAAGGGGCTACTCCCATTATTGACGACCTGAACAACCTACGCGTTTTCTATGAACTCGGTGTGCGTGCTATGGGGCTTACTTGGAATCATCGGAATTATGTTGCTGACGGTATTGATAATCCTTATGGTTTGACCGCTTTCGGTGTGGAGCTGATTAAGGAAATGGAAAATATGAATATGATTATTGATGTTTCTCATCTGAATGTTGCCGGTTTTGACGATGTCGTGAAAAATACATCAAAGCCATTCATTGCTTCGCACTCGAATGCACATAAAATTTTTGCTCACCCCCGCAATCTCTATGATGAGCAAATCAAAGAGATTATCACCCGTGGCGGCTTTATCGGAATGAATTTTTATCCCGATATAATTTGCGATGATAAGGATAATTTGAAAGCAGGACTGCTGCAACATATTGAATATATGCTCGAACTCGGTGCCGCCGATGTTCTCGGTATGGGTGCTGATTTCGACGGTATTCCTTCGGCACCATTTGATGATGTGCGCGGCTATATCGAACTTGAACAAATGCTACGCAACGATTTGAAACTCGACTATACCCTTATTGAAAAAATTATGTATAAGAATTTAATGGACTATACACTGAAATATATTTGATTTCATAATTAATATTTCTTTCCCGCATCACTGAAACCCCGTCGTTTTAGTTTTTGGCGGTGAGCATATATAAGTTTTTGAAATTATAATGCCTTTGTTTCCTCGTCCTTTGTGAGCGGCAGGCTGGGTGAGGGGCGGTTGTTTTCAAACCGCATCCTTCAGGGTGCGATTTTATATTATGTCTTTTATCTTTCTTTTCTTTTGTAGGAATGGCAATGAAGAGATTCCTGCTTTCGCAGGAATGACACATTGTCTTTTGCCTTTCTTGCTTCTCTTACAGACGGGAACTGAAAGTACATTAATCTCTTCCAAAAACCTTGATAGCTGGTATATGTGAAAAGAATTGATGGAAATAGAGAAATTGTAACATCTGCTCAAATGCTTTCTCGACTTCCTCAGTCCAAGACCAAAACAATTGTCCTTCCCGTAAATTATAATCGGTTTTGGCGCTTGATGTTTCTATTATATTTTCTTCTTTGCCTTCTCCTATTGTTGCTATATTCCGTATATATTGGATAAGCTTTTCAGGTGTCGCATCTTGCCAAGTAACCCAAGCCAAAAGCGGTAATGGCATTTCGTACATATCAAACCATTCATCGCTTACATCAAGGGCATTATCAGCGGCATGGCTCTGCTCACGAATAATGGCGGCATCGAATTTCTTTAAAATGTCATTTTTCCCACCGTCCGCTTCAAATAGCTCTACATCAAAGCCGTATTTCTCTGCAAGTAAAATGCCACCGATTTTAATTAAATAGTCATTCGGTCTATTACTTGCAACTTTGGATATTTCCTGTAAACCCTGCCGGAAGAATATAGAAGCCAAACCCGTATAATCCACAGTAGAAAGCGCCGTTTCGGGAATAATGCGAAAATCGGCTTTATCAACACCCAAGCCGTAACCTAATGGTGAAAGTAATGCGGCATCAACTTTTTTTGCAAGTAGTAATTTATAAGTATCTTCTTCATTAACTTTAAATATCTGTAAATCTTTGACATTATCAATGAAATCAGAATTATTAAATAATTTTTCGTAAGCGATAATATTAGGAACAGCTAGTTTCATTGTTCAATATTCCTTTCATTTTTATTTCTATAAATATCAACAGCATTAAAAATTGCAATACCGGCAGCGATAGCTACATTAAGAGAATGTTTTACTCCGAACATTGGGATTTCTATTGCATCATCGCATAATTCAAGCACTTCGCTGTCCAAGCCGGTCAATTCATTGCCGAGAACAATACACAATGGGTACTCTTCTTTTTGTAGTGATGTGTATTGCCTCTTTTTATCTGTTATTTCCAGTGCAATTACTTTTACACCCATATCTTTTAAATAAACAATTGCCTCTACTTCCGATTTGAAATACTTCCAAGGTACCGAATCAACAGCGCCAAGTGCAGTCTTTGCTATTTCGTCTCGCGGCGGGTGTGGCGTAAACCCACATAAAATCAACTCTGCTACAAGTGCGGAATCGCAAGTTCGGAATATAGAACCTACATTATACAAACTGCGGATATTGGACAGCATTACATAAATAGGATGTCGCATAGTCGCGATAGCCTCTTCTGCATTCAAACGCTCTCTTAATATTTCACTATGTGTCAATTTTTTCATTGTTAAAAATAAGAAAAATATGTAACTAATTATACTTTCAATTGTCATTAATAAAAAATGTTTTTTATTATTAAAATTTTTATATATTTTGAAAGAAAATAAAAAGAAATAGTTATTTTGAAAAAGTGCTTTACATATTTGATGCTTGCTGTTTTATTGACGGTTCTATTTTCTAATGATTTAACCGCTAAAAAATCATGGGATAGTAGGGGTAAGGATTTTTGGCTAACATTTATCCCGAACTATCATAATTTAAAATATTCACTAGACCAAAAAGTTAAGTATCTTGATACGCTTAATATCTATATTGCCGCTTCAAAATCTACCAGCGGAATTATTACATATAGAAATATTCGTGGTATGGTTTTTACACATAAATTTGTAATTAAAGATACTAATAAAATACATAAGTTTCAGCTGCCGTATCGCACATTTGAACTTGAAGGCTTTAATGATAACGGACATAATTGGTTGCAAAACCAATGTGAAAAAATTGCTCCGCAATCTTTTCATATAACGAGTGATGACGATATATCAGTCTATGCACTAAATCAAGCAAGATTTACAAGCGATGCCTTCCTTGTCTTTCCTGCCGAAGTACTTGGCGAAGATTATTATATTTTATCTTATAATTCCGATTCTTATTCATACAATCCAAACAGCAGAACTCCATCTCAATTTGCTATTGTTGCAAGTGAGGATAATACGAGTGTTACGATTAAACCTTCGACTGCTACCTTTGTAAATGGAATAGGTGAGCAAAAAATCACTCTGAATAGAGGGGACGTTTATCTGGTTCAAAGTAAAATTGATAAAAAAAATAAGAATCCCGATTTATCCGGTACAATAGTTAAGGCTAATAAACCAATTGCTATTTTTTCAGGTCATCAACGTGCAAGAATTCCGGTTGATACAATTTTTCGGAATGCTTCGCGAGATATTTTGGTAGAACAATTACAACCATTTAAGAATTGGGGAAAAAATGCATTTATTGTACCTCTTGTGCAACCATATAGTATTTGTATTGAAGGAAATGATATTTTCAGAATTATTGCCGGTACCGATAGCACGAAAATTTATTTGAATGATACTTATATCACGACAATAGATGAAGGTGAATTCTTTGAAGCCCTCGCCGACAAATTATTTGTTATCAAAGCTAGTAAACCGATTTCCGTTGCACAATATAAGAAAACATCAAAATATATTAGTAGCGATTTGAACATAAGCGACCCGTATATGTTGCTAATTCCTCCCAAAGAGCAGTACTTAAATTCGTATAGGATTATAAATACGGAATCTTGGGATTATTCCCCAAGGGGTGGCTACTATAAAGCTTTTTCTGAGCATTATATTACACTAATCGTTCCCGATGATGCTTTGAACTCTATTACTGTGGACGGTAAATCAATTCCTATACGTAAATTTAAGCCGATATTAAAATCAGGGTATTCTT
>Ga0256846_1000542_pt1 | contig 14983 bp, 12 predicted proteins | sample TevniametaG_FD_189098 | JGI IMG/M metagenome (GOLD analysis project Ga0256846, IMG submission 189098) | Tube worm associated microbial communities from hydrothermal vent at the East Pacific Rise, Pacific Ocean - Tevnia | ecosystem: Host-associated > Annelida > Integument > Unclassified ...
TTGAACAACTTCGTCAAAAGCCCTTTGAACATTATCAAAAAATTTTTCTTCTTTTGCAATATAGTGATCAGAAGGAGCTACCAACATCACGGCTTTCGGATTGATTTTTTTAATTTTTTTTGCAGCATATAAAATGGCCGGTGCCGTGTTTCGCATCACGGGTTCGGCAATAATCTGTTCGTCTGAAATTTGTGGAATTTGCTCTTTAATCAGACTGCGATAGCGCTCGTTGGTCAATATAAATATCTGATTTTCAGGCACAAGTCTGTTAAGACGCTCAAAAGTCTGTTGAATAAACGACTTTCCTGTTCCCAACAAGTCCAAAAATTGTTTGGGCATTTCCGTTGTGCTTTCCGGCCAAAATCTGGAACCGATTCCGCCCGCCATAATAATTCCGAATTGATTGTTCATATTTTTTGTTGTTTAATGCTGTCGCCCACTGTGTTTTACAACAAGTGCGGTCTTTGCAAAGATAGGTTATTTGTAAATATCTCTTCATCAAACTTTTTAATTGTCTTTTCTTTGATGAGAAAAACTATTTGAATCCGTGTGATTATTATTTCACGGATTGTTCCTGTGGTGCTGACAATAATTTATTTTATTTGTAATTCACTACAGATTTTGCTCAGAGACGCCTACGGAGCAAAGCCTAAATAAATATTTGCTATAATTTCCACTTTAAAAAAATATCAGGTTTTATCCGTTAAGACCGGAAAAATTTCTGCATTTCCATGAATCAAATAGGTTTTTTTATTGTCCAGATTTAAACATTTATATCTGGTGCGGCGTTTTTCCTGCAACTGAAAACTTTGTCCGTTTTGCAACCGAAATATATCCCCCTTTGCCAATTGAAATACATATTTGGTATTCTTATTTTGATCGACATTATATCCGGACAATTTCAGATATAAAGTGCCGTCTCCTGCCGTACTGGCTTTCGGATTTTTGGCATATTGCAACAAATCGGGCAATAAATCTTTTGGAAAAATATCAGGAGTCAAATAGGGAGTCAAAAGTTCTCCGAAAACTTGCTTCCACTCCGCTCCATGTGGTTTTACGCGCTTTCCGTATTTCTTATAAGTTAGAAAGTGTGCTGTTTCGTGCAGCAATGTCAGCAAAAATTGATAAGGATTGAGATTATAGTTCACGCTGATATTGTGCCGGTGTTTGCTCACTTGCCTGTAATCACCCAATTTTGTTGTTCTTGATTTTTTGATTTTTAAAGAAAGTTCGCGGTGGCTATAAATCAATTGCAAGACCTGATCAACGGCATTTTCAGGAATATATTTCAGCAATACGCTTCTTCCTTTATCCATTCAAGACTAATTTAAGGGAATACTGACCGTCAACGGAATCATCACGTGATGAATATAAGAGTCTTTATAGGCTTCTGACAGTCCAAGCACAACATCCAAATCAATGCTTGTTCCGCTCGGCAATTTCACGCCTACACCCGATAATATTCTGGAATCAAAACCTGATGGCTTGATGTCTCCGGAATGAGAGAGTAAAAATGAGGGGATATAGCCCAAAGAAACATAGAAACTATCGGAAAGATAAATATTATAGGTCACATCCACATCGATATAACTCAGTGCAATATCCAAGACTTTTACATCAAAAAAATAGGCATCTATATCTTTATGAATATTGGTGGATGTATAATTCAAATTTACTTTCAAAAATCCAAAATCACTATCGAGTCTGCCAAATATACCGAATTTATATCTCGGCTTGAAATCTGCCAATTGTGCTTGCCCTTTGACCACATCATCTCCGGACAAAATATCGGAAATGTTATTGTTCAGTTTCAGTTCCGGCAAAATGGCTGTAGAAATATTCAATCCTGCCGTGACACCATAGTCAAAGTCTGCTTGCGCAAAACTTTGTGCAATTGAGAGCCAAAAAATGCTCAGTAATATATATTTTTTCATAAGTACTTTTTTATGCTGATTAAGATGCTTTTTTTAGTTTTTCCAATACCGTATTGGATAATTTTTCTGCTGCATATTTCTTGGTCACCACCAATTCCTTTTTTCTGCCGCTCGGCATGCTGAACATCGCATCATTAAGCACAGCTTCCATTAAAGAACGCAAACCACGCGCTCCCAGTTTATATTCAACGGCACTTTCGACAATATAGTCCAAAGCATCTGATTTGATGTGTAATTTGATATTGTCCATCTCAAACAGTTTTGTATATTGTTTGATCAAAGCATTTTTGGGTTCGGTCAAAATTTTTCTCAAGGCTTTTTTATCCAGCGTATTCAAATAGGTCAGAATGGGTAATCTCCCTATGATTTCGGGAATCAATCCGAACTTTTTTAAATCTGTCGGGATAATATATTGCAAAATATTTTCTTCGTCAATTTTTTGGTCTTTAGCGGCATGATAGCCTAAAGCTCTCATATTGAGTCGCTTGTTGATGATTTTTTCAATACCTGAAAAAGCGCCTCCCGCAATGAACAAAATATTTTCGGTGTTCACTTTTATAAAATCTTGATTGGGGTGTTTTCTGCCTCCTTTCGGGGGCACATTAACAACGGTTCCTTCCAATAATTTCAGTAGTGCTTGCTGCACACCTTCGCCGGAAACATCTCGTGTAATGGAAGGATTGTCTCCTTTTCTGGCAATTTTATCAATTTCATCAATAAAAACAATGCCTCTTTCCGCTCGTTCCACATCATAGTCTGCCACTTGTAATAATCTGGTCAAAATGGTTTCCACGTCTTCACCCACATATCCGGCTTGTGTCAAGACCGTGGCGTCAACAATGGCAAAAGGAACATCCAACATTTTGGCAATGCTCTTTGCCATTAGGGTTTTTCCGGTTCCGGTTTCGCCCACCATGACAATATTGCTCTTTTCAATTTCCACTTCGTCTATGCTCGGCTTCTGTTTCAGCCTTTTGTAGTGATTATAAACGGCAACCGATAAAGTTTTTTTGGCTTGCTCCTGTCCTATTACATATTGATTCAGAAAGTCATAGATTTCTTGCGGTTTTCTCAGTTTCAAATTTCCGCTGCTTGTAACACTTCTTGATGTTGTGGATAGTTCCGCTTCAACAATATCATGCGCTTGTCTGGCACACTCATCACAAATATAGGCATCTATCCCTGAAATCAACATTTCTACATTGTTTCTGGGCAATCCGCAAAAAGAACAATATTTTTGGTTTTCTTTCATATTTTTTCGATTAAAAAGTTCTGATAGATATCAATGATTTGCCGAACTTTGTATTTTTCGGATTATTTTATTTTTTTTCTCACCAAGACTTCATCAATCAGTCCGTATTTTTTGGCTTCATCGGCTTTCATCCAATAGTCTCTGTCTGCATCATTTTCAATCTTTTTCATGGTTTGCCCTGAATGATCCGCTAATATTTTATAGAGTTCTCCTTTGAGTTTTAAAATTTCTTTTGCCGTGATCTCAATGTCCGATGCTTGTCCTTGTACGCCACCGAGAGGTTGATGAATCATCACTCTGGCATGGGGCAATGCCGAGCGTTTTTTTACTGCTCCTGCTGCCAACAACACCGCTCCCATAGATGCTGCCAAGCCGGTGCAGATGGTTGCCACATCAGGATTGATATATTGCATGGTGTCATAGATGCCTAATCCGGCATATACGCCACCTCCCGGAGAATTGATATAAATCTGGATGTCTTTGCCGGCATCTAAACTCTCCAAAAATAGTAATTGTGCTTGCAAAATATTGGCAACGTGATCGTCAATGGCAGTTCCTAAAAAAATAATCCGATCCATCATCAAACGAGAGAACACATCCATCTGTGCCACATTAAGTTGACGTTCTTCGATGATATACGGAGTCATACTATTTTCAAATGCATCAAGCGTGAGCGAACTGATTCTGCTTTTGTCTTGTGCAAATTTTCTAAAATCTTTTCCTAAATTATTCATATTATATATTTTTGGGCTCTTATGATGTTTTTTTATAAGCATGCAGAATATAAACTTCTCCCGAATCATTCTCGCAATTTCCTTCGGTTCCGAATCGGTATGTTTTTTTTACTCCGGTTGTGTTTTAAAGCACTCTTTATTTCAAGTCTAAAAACTTATCATAGGTTATTTTAGTCTCTTTTACGGGCACCACTTCTTTATAGAGTTTAACCAATTTCTTTTTGATTAACTGATCGGTTAATTTCTTAACTTCCTCATTGTTTTTCAAGATATTATCAACAATTTCGTTCATTTGTTCATCTTCAGGAATAGATTGTCCGTATTGCAACATTTGATATTTAACCAAATCTTTTGTCAGGTTAACCAGCTCATCATAACTCACTTGCAATTTATGCTTTTTGATGATAGCTTCTTCAACCAATTGATATTTTAAGCCTTTTTCTGCTTTTTCATATTCATCCACGGCTTTTTCTCCTGTGATTTCTCCTTTTGAGTCCACTTCAATCCACGATTTCAAAAAATCTTCAGGCAGTGCAATTTTTGTTTTACTCAGAAGCTTATCGGTTACATCGTTGAGCAGTCGGTTATCCGATGATTGTTCAAACTGTTTTTCCAAATCTTCTTTAATAAATTTGTGTAGTCCCGCTTCATTTTCAATTTTTCCTTCGCCAAAAACTTTATCGAGCAATTCTTTGTTGATTTCTGCCGGTTTCATTTCAAAAACGCCTTCGACCTTGAGCATCACAGGCACTTCCAATCCATGTACTTTGTCATGGCTTATGTTCAATGCATGTATCATAGTGTGCGGGTCTTTGAATAAATTTTTGGTGTGCATTTGCACTTCATCTCCTTTTTTCTTGCGCAACAAGAGTTTTTGTGCATCTTCGGTCAAATCGTCCATTCTGACAGTGGTTTGAGAAACAATATCTTCTTCTTCATTGCTGAAAGTTCCCAAGACAAAGGCCGCTTTTTTCACGGTTTTAATGTCGTTAAAAGAGCCATATTGTTCTTTGATTCTATCGACTTCTTTGTCAATCATTTTTTTGTCTGCCGTGATTTTATATGATTTGATTGCTTTTAAATCTTCCAGATTTACTTCCACTTCGGGGGCAAGTCCCAGTTCATAGACAAACTCAAAATCATGTTCGTTTTCCCAATCTATTTCTTTTTGTTTTTTTGACGGAATCGGATAGCCTAAAATGCCAATTTTATTTTCAGTGAGATAGGTATTGATTGATTCTTGCAATTGCTTGTTCACTTCATCGACCACCAAAGCTGTCTTATATTTCTTTTTGATGAGATCCATAGGGACTTTTCCTTTTCTAAAGCCGGGCATATCGACATTCCTCCTATATTCCTTAAGCTTTTGTGCCACTTTTTCGGCATAATCTTTCTCTTCAATTGCAATGCTCAACTGAGAAGTCGAGTTTTTTAAATCTTTCTTTGTTAGCTGCATTTTTAGTTATTTATTTTATTGACTGCAAAAATAAACAATTATTATGTAAACTGCCTATTTTGAATGCTGCTTTTTTGTACGGAAATTTAAAAATACATATTTGAATCTCGTTTATTTGACAAAAATCACAATCTAAATTTTTTAAATTATCCTAAAACTCTTGAAACTTATCGGTTTTATGCTTATATTTGTGGTATTACTAATCACAAAAAAATAATGATATGGCTGTAATGAAAGTTGTTGAACTGATGTCAAGTTCTAAAAAAAGTTGGGAAGATGCTACTGCTAAAGCAGTTAAAAAAGCAAGTAAATCCATAAAAGGAATCAAATCTGCCTATGTCCAAGACCAAAGTGTTGTGGTCAAAGACGGAGATGTTATGGAATATCGTGTAAACTTAAAAGTCACTTTTGAGGTGAAATAAAACTTTTAGGTTTTTCAAAATTTTCAAAACAAATGAGGCTGTCCGGCGGGACAGTCTCGTTTATTTCAGTAAGTCTTATTTCTATTTATAAATGAATTACTTCGTCATAGGCGGCGGCAACAGCTTCCATAATCGCTTCGCTCATGGTTGGATGCGGGTGTATGCTTTTCAAAATGGTATGTCCCGTGGCTTCAGCTTTTCGTGCTGCAACAATTTCAGCAATCATTTCCGTCACATTGGCACCAATCATATGGGCACCTAAAATTTCGCCGTATTTTTTATCTATAATTATTTTTACAAAACCTTCCGAATGTCCGGCGGCCTTGGCTTTGCCACTGGCAGAGAACGGGAATTTTCCCACCAAAACTTCATATCCTTTTTCAATGGCTTGTGCTTCGGTATATCCGGTTGATGAGATTTCAGGAGCAGTATAAACAGCACCGGGAATATTGTTATAATCAATCGGCTCGACATCCATTCCCGCAATTTTTTCTACACAAGCAATGCCTTCGGCAGAAGCAACATGCGCCAAAGCCGGTGTATTGATTACATCGCCAATGGCATAATATCCGGATACGTTGGTTTCATAGAAATCATTGACCAAAATTTTGTCCCTGTCTGTGGCAATGCCTACATCTTCCAAGCCTATGTTTTCAATATTACTTTTGATGCCTACGGCAGACAAAACCATATCTGCTTCCAATTCAATTTCTCCTTTCTTTGAATTTATCTTTGCCACAACCTTATCTTTCAAAACATCTACTCCAAGCACTTCAGATGATGTCATCACTTTGATTTTAGATTTTTTAAAAGCACGCGTGAGTTGTTTGGAAACTTCTTCGTCTTCCAAGGGCACTATTCCGGGCAAATATTCCACAATAGTGACTTGAGTGCCTATGGCATTATAAAAATAAGCAAATTCAACTCCAATTGCTCCGGATCCGACAATAATCATGGATTTCGGTTGCTTTTTAAGTGTCATTGCTTGCCGATATCCGATTACTTTTTCTCCGTCGATTGGCAGATTGGGCAATTCTCTTGCTCTTGCTCCGGTGGCAATGATAATATGTTCGGCTTCATAAGTTTCTGTCTTTCCTTCTGCATTGGTAACCTCGATTTGTTTTCCTTGCTTCAGCTTTCCAAAACCGGATAGGACTTTGATGTCATTTTTACGCATTAAAAATTCAACTCCCTTACTCATTGATTCTGCCACACTCCTGCTCCGAGAAATTATCGCTTCAAAATTTATTGTTGGCTCTTCTACTGTAATTCCATAGGCTTCAGCATGCTTGATATAATCAAAAACCTGAGCGCTTTTCAATAAAGCTTTGGTGGGAATACAACCCCAATTCAAACAAACACCGCCCAGATTTTCCTTTTCTACAATTGCTGTTTTCAAGCCTAATTGTGCGGCACGAATTGCTGTGACATAGCCTCCCGGACCACTACCTAATACTATTATATCGAATTTCATAATCTATATCATTTTTGATATGTCAAAGATATAAAAAATCAGATTGAGATACATTTTAAATTTATCAATTATTCGGTTTTATCTGATGATTTTTAAATGCCAAACAAGGTTAGCACTATTTTATTATATTTGTTGTTTCCAAAGCACACAACTATGACCACAAACCAAAAGAGTATTACTTTCTTTGAAGCACTTATTCCTATTATTTTTCTTGTTATTCTGCTTAGTTTTAATGTGCTTGCCGTTTTTGGTGACGAAGCCACTTCCGGTCCAAACCAGTTTGCTTTATTGTTGGCCGGAGCACTTGCTGCCATATTCGGGTTTAAATATAAATTCACCTATAAGCAAATGCTTGAAAAAGTTTCTAAAAATATAGAATCTACGAGTTCTGCCATTTTAATTCTTCTTTTTGTAGGCGCATTGACGGGCACTTGGCTGATTAGCGGAGTGATTCCTACCATGGTATATTACGGACTAAAACTATTAAACCCCGGTATTTTCTTAATTTCTACTGTTGTTATCACCTCTTTGGTTTCTTTGATTATAGGAAGTTCATGGAGCACAACGGCAACTGTCGGTATTGCACTGATCGGCATTGGTAAAGCGCTTGGGTTTCCTTTGGAAATCGTAGCCGGAGCCATTATTTCCGGAGCTTATTTCGGTGATAAAATGTCTCCCTTATCCGATACAACCAACCTTGCTTCTGCCATTGCCGAAGTAGATTTGTACAAACATGTCAGATATATGATGAACACCACTTTTCCAACGATAAGCATCACACTGCTTATTTTTCTTATACTTGGTTTTACCCATTCCGGTGGAGCGGTCAAAGATGTGCAGGGACTGCTCACTGATATTGACCAAACATTTTTTATTCATCCCGTCTTATTTGCCGTTCCTTTGATTGTTATTTTTCTTATCATTAAAAAAACACCTCCTCTGATTGCACTCTTAGTCGGAGTGCTGTTGGGCGGTCTGGCTGCCGTTCTTTTTCAAAACAATATGCTTCAACAATTGTCTAAAGCTCCGGAAAATTCTTTTAGTAATTCTTATAAGATTATTATGAAATCCATTGTTTGGGATATCAACATCAAAACCGATAATCCCATTCTGAACGACTTGTTTAGCTCAGGAGGCATGAAAGGCATGTTGAGTACTATTTGGCTGATAATCAGTGCTATGTTCTTTGGAGGCGTGATGGAGGCTATCGGCGCATTGAAAAAAATCAGTTCGACTATGTTAAATACTTTTAAAGGAACTTTTGGTGTTTTTGCCAGTACAGATGCCACTTGTATATTTTTCAATGCCACTGCATCAGATCAATATTTGGCAATTGTGGTGCCCGGAAAAATGTATAAACAAGCCTTTGAAGATGCCGGATTGGCACCTGAAAACCTAAGCAGAACATTAGAAGATTCAGGAACGGTTACTTCTGTTCTTGTTCCTTGGAACACAGGAGGCGCCTACAATTCTGCCGTCTTGGGTGTGCCAACGGCACAATATGCCATCTACGCATTTTTCAACTGGATGAGCCCTATTATGACACTTATATTTGCCTATTTCAAGATAAAAATCAAGAAAATCCACAAAAAATCCGATACATTTGTCGCCTAATTTGAGATTATGAATTTATCTGTTATTCAAAATATCATCCAAGAATTTGGAACGCCTTTGTATGTTTATGATGCCACACGCATCAAAATACAGTATGATAAACTTAAAAACGCCTTTAGACATATAGATCATAAGATTCATTATGCCAGCAAAGCAAATGAGAACATTAATATACTTGAAATCATGAGAGATTTAGGCGCCGGAATCGATGCTGTTTCTCCGAATGAAGTGAAACAAGCTCTAAAAACGGGTTTTGACAAAAACGATATTGTTTTTACACCCAGTTGTGCCGGATTTAATGAGATTTCTTTTGCCTTGGATAATGATATTCGCCTTCATGTCGGTGCCTTGGAATATATTCCTTTCATTTTGGAAAATTATCCGGATAGAGCTGTCGGACTTCGTATTAATCCGGGAAATTCTATCGGAGGCAATCAAAAAATTGCTACGGCACATCAGAATTCAAAATTTGGCATTCCCTATATCCATTTGAAGCAAATATTATCTTATGTTGACAAAGGATTGAAAATTGATTCCCTACACATTCATACCGGTTCGGATGTCAAATCATGGAAAGATTTGGCACGATCAGTTGATTCTGTTTTTAGTTTTGCAAAACATTTTAACAACCTGAAATACATTGACTTAGGCAGTGGTTTTAAAGTAAAATATAAAGCAGAAGATTCCGAAATTGATTTGGAGAGCTATGCCAAACATATCGAGCAAAAACTGAAAGATTTTCCTTATGCCGTTTCCATAAAATTTGAACCCGGAAAATTTCTTGTCAGCGAAGCCGGCATTCTTTTAACCAAAGCAAATATTATCAAAAAAGGCTTTCATAAAACCTTTGTAGGCGTAAATTCCGGTTTTCATCATTTGATTCGCCCTATGTATTATGATGCTTATCATGAAATTGTCAACATTTCCAATCCTGACGGAGAAATCCAAACATATGATGTTGTCGGGCAGCTCTGTGAAGAAGATACGTTTGCCTATGACAGAACGCTTAATGAAGTGCGTGTCGGCGATATTTTAATGATTAAAAATACGGGTGCCTACGGCTATTCACTTTCATCCGAATATAATTTGAGAGATAAGCCTAAAGAAATTGTTATTGGAACCATTTAATTGCTCTGAATCAAATAATTTTTAAAATTTGTAACTATAGCTTACTGACGGAATGATAGGAAATAGGCTCACTTGTTTGAAAACGCTCTTTGTAGAGCCGGGAATTACATTTCCGTCATCGTCATACTTTGATTTTGTACTGATATAATAAAAATATGGATTTTGTCTACTGTAGAGATTATAGATACTAAAATTCCATGTTCTTAATCCATGTTTTTTCTTTTTATGAAAATTAACGCCAACATCCAAACGGTGATAATCTCTCATTCGATAAGCATTTTTTTTGCTATAAATATATACTTCCGTAAAACCAAATAATCCTGAAACATTTTCATACGGCAAAACATCGATATTATCAACCGCATAATATTTTCCCATGGCTAAGGTATAGGCATATCCCGTTCCGAAAGACCAAGTGGTGGAAAAATCTATATTTTTTTTGATTTTATAATTATAAACAATGCTGAAATCATGTCTTCTATCATATTTGAACGGATAGACTTCTCCCCCATTAATTTGATCAAATTGTCTTGTGGTTTTAGCAAGTGTATAACTTATCCAGCCTGTACTTCTACCTTGTTTTTTTTGCAGTAAAATTTCCAAACCGTAGGATTTTCCTTTTCCATCGTCTAATATTTTGTTTTCCCAACGCTCAGAAGTATTCATATAGGTTGCCCCCGGCTTATAAGTGATTAGATTTCGCAAAGATTTATAATAAGCTTCAACACTCAGTTCTAAATTGTATTTAAGAATGGTTTTAGCAATGCCTAAAGTATATTGTTCTGATTTTTCAGGCGACGCACGCTCTGTTGCCGGAAGCCATAAATCTATAGGCATTCCTAAACCGGTAGATGTTAGCAAATGCAGATTCTGTTCCATTTTGGAATAAGCTGCTTTAACAGATAAATTTTTAGCAAGTAATATATTGAACAAAACTCTAGGCTCAATGGAATGATATTCTTTGCCATTCACATAATAATTATTATTTCTCAAACCAATATTAGCGGTAATTCTTTTTCCTATTTTAATTTTATTTTCAATATATCCATAAAATTCAAAGGATTTTTGGTCATAATTCCCCACCAAAGTATCCAAGATTATTGAATTGTTTTGTTTTTGCCTATAAGTGCTCACGCCAGGTTGAAAACGATGGGAAACGGCACCTACTCCAAATTTTAATTTATAGTTTGGTGACGGATAATATTCCCAATCGTTTTTCAGACTGAAATCATTGATGGTTGACTTGTAAGCATTGAAGTATTCATCGTTACTTTCTTTTAGTTTTGAATCATTTTCAAATTTATACCGATATCTTGTATATGACAAGGTTGTATTCATGAACAATTTTGAGTTGAACAGATGATTCCAACGGACAGAGGCCAATTGATTTCCCCAATTATTATCCATTCCTGATTTTTGTAAATCACCGTTAATGTCTACGCCCAAATGGTCATCTCCTGCATAAAGGCTCAAGAACAGATGATTTTTGTCGGATAAACGATGATTGATTTTGGCATTCAAATCATAAAAATAGTACCCTGCACTCATCACTTTTTCAAAAGCGAAATAGCTAATAGGTCGCATCAATAAATCATATAGCATCCTACGTGCTGAAAAAAAGTAAGAAGTTTTTTTATTTATCGGGCCCTCAACAGAAACCTTGGCTGCAATCACTCCAATCATAAAATTGCCGTGAAATTTTTTCATGTCACCTTCTTTCATTCTAATATCTACAATTGATGACAACCTGTTTCCGTAAAAGGCAGGGAATCCGCCTTTTATCAGTTTTACATTTTTAATGGCATCTGTATTAAAAATGGAAACAAACCCACCCAAATGGTTCACATAATAGAGTGGAACATCATCAAGAAGAATCAGATTCTGATCGGGACTTCCTCCTCTGACGAACAGATTACTACTTCCTTCATTACCGGACTGAACTCCGGGCATTAATTGGAAAGCCTTGATAACATCAGTTTCTCCACCCAAAGCCGGCAGCATTTTGATTTGTTGTATAGGTATGGATAACACGCCTATTTCCGATCTTTTTTCAATAGGTTTTTCTTTTGGCACAACAATAACAACTTTTTCCAATTCATTATCCTGACTTAATTCAAAATTCAATCTGATATTTTGATCTGCCAAAATCTTTTTGACTTCTGTTTTATATCCAATATAAGAAATCAGCAAATTAATTTCCGTATTTTTTGGAACAGATAAACTATAAAACCCGTAATTATTACTACTCGTTCCTAGATTCAAATTCAAATCATATATATTTGTTCCGATTAGTTTTTCTCCGGTTTCAGCATCTGAGACATAGCCGCTTATCGTATAAGTTTGGCTAAAGTTTACATAAAAAGCAAACATAAAAAATATTCCGATGAATTGTCTCATAACATGCTTATTGATTTAAAATGGTATCTCTAACTTCAGAATAGGCGGCAAATATGCCATATCCATTCCGGATGTTGGAATAGACTTGGGCAGGTTCTCCCAAGCCATTCCAAAAATCATCATCTTGACTATGCAGATGAATAGTTAAATATTTTTGATATAAATAATACTCTTTGGAAATGCTTCTTAGAATAATTATTAAATCCGATTCTTCTTTAAAAAAGTGGAAGTCAATGCTAAGTTGATAACTTGATGAATTGAACAATTCATCGCTAAAAATAATTGAACTTGGACGATAATCTATTAACCCTTCATTGTTAATGACCGCATCTTGATTCTTGTGATAAGATACATCCATTAATAGATTACCATTATATCTTTCCAAAAGAAAAACTTCATAATAATCTTGCCCATTTGATATATCTTCTATCTGAAGCTTGAGTCTGGAAAACTTAACCATATTATCTTCGACATATATGTTTCTTTCTAATTGAGTTTGTCCCAACACAGGCATTTCAGGAACTTTATTTACAGCCTCTAAAGTTGGAAATTCAGGCACATTGATTGTTATTTTATAATCAGAACCTCTCTGAGGTTTTGTTTGCGAAATATATTTCTGACTGTCAAAGCTCAGATTTTCCAGAAAAACACCATCTTTATATAATTTAATCTGAGCATTTTTAACAATCGGACGACCGTGATCTAAAATAAAAATACTTTTGGAGAGATTGAGCTTAACAATTGTGTCCGAACTGAATAGAGAATTGACCACCAATCGAGCACTGTTTTGAGGAATATCAATCTCTATTTCTTTTGAACATTGAGTATAAAGCAATAAAAACAACAATGCTATATAGAATATTTTCCCTTTCATGTTTCGTGTTTTTTTAACCAACAAGGGAAAAAGAAAAAATCCCTTGTTGGTTTTAGTTAATTATAGAGGATTGGGGCAACCATCACAGTCACCTCCGCCGCCACTATTACCTCCTCCATCTGAGTATCCACACGTTATTTTTAAATGGGCTGTCCACCCTTGTTGTGTTGTGACATGATACGCACTAAATTGCACATCGTATTTATATGCGACTAACCCTGTACTAACACTAGCATAAGGTCTATAGTGATACACTCTTTCATTTCCACCAAAATTAGCATAAGGAATATTAATCTTATTATCATCTCCATTCTTTTTGTAGAAATTTTTACCTAACGTAAACATACTAATATTCACCACTCCCCCCGTGCCGTTATCCTTTTTAATTTTAGCCTGTAAAGAATGATAGAAAAAAGCATTTTGATACACAATCTTATATTTAATTTCTACACCACTAACATTCCAATAATAAGGACCTTTCTTCTGTCGTGAGCAACTGCTACTTTTAGCAGTTCCTCTTTCCATAATTTTTTCATAATCATCATAAATAGAAAAAGTTTGAACGGCTTCTTTATTGCCAAAGCCTACACCATTTTTATACATCCGGGCAGGCACCATTAAAACGTTTTTATTTGGAATATCCAATTTGAAAATATTGTCTCCAATCTGAATTTCTCCATCGGAATTTATAATAGCTGCCAACAAGTCATCTTCTATTCCTAATTCTCTTCTTTTTCCCTCGTTCAAAGAAACACGCATAGAATTAAAAGATAAATTGCTTTCAAACTTAACCAAATTATTATCACCCATACTATTGAGATAACGTATAGTTTCATCTAGTTTGTCAATTGAATTGAAAACTAACATATTGTTATTTACTCTTAGATTCAACTTTAGAGTTTCTGATTTCGTGCTACTTTCATCTCTTTCTTTCTTACAAGATATTAGCACTATTCCAATAAGAACAAAACCAATCAGCAAAGCATTTAGTTTTTTCATAATATAAATTTTAAGGTTAAATATCCAGCTTTTCACTTCTGCCAGACGAAGAAGTTCTTTTCTCCTAAATTTTATTTAACCCAAAATCAAAAAAAAATGTAACTTTGTGAGGTTAAACAAAAGTTTAGCATTTTTTGGGGAAACTGCCCTACTTTCGTGAGTCTCGGTGGTTTTCCCTTTTCTTTTGTTAATAATATTCTGTTATCAGACCATAGGCAAATATATTTTTATTATTTTTTTAATGAATTATATTACAAATATAGTAACATTTGACATTCCTGCAAGAGAAAAGTAATGTTTTTTACGAATTTTTGCGAATCTTTCATTTTACGCACTTGTTTAAAAACCTTACATCTTATGTCAAAAACTGCACTTTTTAAGAATTAAACTGCATTTTTTGATGCGTAAACTACATTTTTTAAAGAAAACACACGCTGAAGTCAGATTGTCAAAAAAATGAATTTATTAAGTATTTTTTTAATTTTTTGCAATAAAAAGGCAATCTAATCCACTACAATCTAAAAACAAAAGAATTAAAATGTATAAATTTTTCTAAAAATTGAAAATAATATTCCTACATCAGACAAAACTGTTCTTTCGCTAAACAATTATTGTCTACAGTTAGCTATCTCCCAAACTTCCCGAATTCTATACCTTCGGAATAAGGCACTTGAATATTATTTTTATAAAAAGCTTCTT
>Ga0256846_1000543_pt1 | contig 14979 bp, 10 predicted proteins | sample TevniametaG_FD_189098 | JGI IMG/M metagenome (GOLD analysis project Ga0256846, IMG submission 189098) | Tube worm associated microbial communities from hydrothermal vent at the East Pacific Rise, Pacific Ocean - Tevnia | ecosystem: Host-associated > Annelida > Integument > Unclassified ...
CTGTCGCTTCGCGACATCTCTCCTTAGCAAGGAGAGAAAAAATGTTCGTCATTCTGAGCCAAAGGCGAAGACCGCCAAAGGCAGCGGCGAAGCCAATCCATAAGGAAGGTAGCGGCGGGGTGGTGAGATTTCGCAACGATTTCCTTATATACATCGCTACGCACCGCTATTGCACAGCTGTTCAGTACATTGCAAGGGAGTGCAAAAAAAGACCGTCCAAAATTTGTTGGACAGCCTTTATTACTTGGAAACAAGTTGCTTACTTTGCTAATCTGACCCATTTGATTAAGTCTTTGAACTTAGGCTTTTTGCCGTACATTAATATTCCCACTCGATATATCTTTGCGGCGAACCACAAAAGTAAAAAGATTGTACCAATCGTCAATATAACCGAAGCGGCAATTTGCCAGAAAGGCACATCGGTTGCCGCAATCCTTACAGTCATCAGTATAGGCGTAAAGAATGGTATCAGAGATAAAACAATTGCCAATGTCGAATCGGGATTAGCCGTAATTGGTGCCAGAAATAACATCGGTATAATGATTGCAAAAATTATCGGTTGCTGTAAATTAGCGGCGTCGCTCTCTTGGTCAACTGCCGAGCCGACAGCCGCAAACACTGTTGAATACATAAAGTATCCGACTAAGAAATAGAAGAGAAAAGCAATAATTAAACCAATTGGAATAGTCGGTATTTCAAAAGGAATTTTAGATTGCTGAGCGGCCATTCCCACTCCTTGCATCATTGTTCCATTATCAGAAACAAATATATCCATAATGGGACCGGCGGCGGCTAGCAAAATCAATCCCATAGAAATCCAGAACAGAACTTGCGTCAATCCGAGTAAACCAATTCCGACCACTTTCCCGAGCATAATTTGAATCGGCTTAACTGATGATGCAATTACCTCGACTATTCTATTTGCTTTTTCCTCAATAACTCCACGTGCTACAAACTGTCCGTATATAAGCATCATCATATAGATAAAGAAGCCGAGGACATATCCTATTCCGGCGAGTGCTTCGGTAAAGTCCTTTTCGACCTCACCACCGGCAGTTACTTTCTTAGAAACAAGTATGGAACTTTTATCAATCAATTTAATTACAGATGAATCAATTCCGTGTGCAAGTAATCTTTCCTTACGTAGCAGGTAGTCGAGACTATGTTCAATTCTTGATGTAAAACCAAAGCCGCCACCACCTTTTGAATAAATAATAGCTTTCCCGGTCTCTAAAAAGTCTTCCGGGATTACAAGGAAAGCATCAATTTGATTATCAAGTATTGATTTTTGTAATTTATCTACATCTTTGCTTGTCGCATTTTCAAATATTTTGCCGTTGCGTTTTACTAATTTCTTATCGAATTGTAATTCCGTATTATCAACAACTGCGACCTTCCTGTCCGTATCATCAGCAGAAATAACGCTTACGAAAATAGAAACCGCTAAAAATGCAATTAGGACAATCGGACCTAAAATTGAACCGATAATAAATCCTTTTGATTTAATCTTAGAAGTGTATTCATGCTTTATAATTGTCCATATTTTTGATTCTTTCTTGCTCATTTCTTATCCTCCTCAGTAGAAACAACGTCAATAAATATTTCGTGCAAACTCGGCTCTTTAATTTCAAATTTATATACATTGCAATATTTCATAATCGTAGTAAGAATTGTCTTAGCATCAAGTTCATTAGGATTGAAACGGAATTCGAGACGATTGGTCGTTTTATTAATAATCTTCAAACCGGACAATTCGTTCAAAAAATCATCGCTTCCGTCAAATTCCAGAATAACGGTATCTTTCGAGAAGTCCCCTTTAATATCGCGTATAGAACCTCTCAATATAATTTGTCCATTATTAATCAAACAAATATCATCGCACATTTGCTCGGCTTGCTCCATAATATGAGTTGATAGAATAATTGATGTCCCTTGCTTTTTCAGGTCAAGAATAATGCTTTTCAGTAATTCGGTATTTATCGGGTCGAAGCCGGAGAAAGGTTCATCAAGAATTAACAATTTGGGTTTATGCAGAATAGTACTAATAAACTGAACTTTTTGTTGCATTCCTTTTGAAAGCTCCTCGATTTTTTTATTAGCCCAATCAGCCGCATCGAGTTTAGCCAGCCACATACGCCCTTCGGCGATAGCATTACGGCGTGTCATACCCTTGAGTTGTCCGAAATATGCAAGCTGCTCAATTACTTTCAATTTTTTATAAAGCCCTCGCTCTTCCGGTAGGTAGCCTATGATATTTTGTAAGGCGTAGCTTATCTTTTCGCCGAATATACTGATACTACCTTCATCAGGGATTAATACATTCGTAATCATACGAATCATAGTGGTTTTGCCGGCACCATTCGGTCCAATTAAACCGAATATGCGGTCTTGCCCTACATTGAAAGTAATGTTATTCGAAGCAGTTACTTCACCAAACTTTTTAACAACATTTTGTACATCAACAACATTCATAGACAACCTCATTAATACTAAATAAATAAACTTACGAAAGTTTTAGGAAAAAGTTGCTTTATGCAGAGAAAAATAATTTTTTCTCGAATTAGTAAATAATCATTTCATTATTTTTTTTGCTCCAAAAATATGCTCACCCGTTTCGGCAAATATTATCCCTGCAAATAGAACCAATGCGCCGATAAGTTCTAATATTGAAAAGCCTTCATTCAAAGCATAATAAGCAATGATTGAGGCAAAGACAGGTTCGAGAGTGAAAATCAAAGCGGCTTTTACGGGGTTTGAATATTTCTGTACACCGGTATGGATTAGCGTCAATATTATTGAAGCGATTACACCGTTGAACAGAAGTGCAATCAGCAGATTGTCGCTAAAAACAAACGCCACCTTTCCTGCTTCAAAAATAAAATAGCCAATTAATCCAAGAGGTAGAGCCACTACAAACTGCATCATCACTATCTGTATAGTCTGAGTGAAGGTATTGATACTCTTTGTGAATACATCTACATAAGTGATATAAAAAGCCCAAAAGAAAGCTGAGAAAAATGTAAGTACATCGCCGATGTTAATATTATCAATTGTTGGATTTGTAAAAATCCACAACCCTATGCTTGCAACAATTACGCCGATTATTTGATATATAATAATTTTCTTTTTAATTACTAACTTAAAAACAAAAGGTGTGAAGACGACCGTCATACCGGTTATGAATGCCGATTTAGTAACAGTAGTGTAATTTAATCCCAGTGTTTGCAGAATAAAACCACCGGCAAAGAACAAACCGAGAATTAATCCGTGTATGAGCGTAGTGCGTTCGATTGAAAGCAGATGTTTACCCCAGATGAGTAAAGAAACGGTAAGGGCAATGGAAAATCTAAAAAAAATGAAAAGGAATGGGGAACAATCGTCAATTCCGATTTTAGTGAACGTAAATGTAGCACCCCAAATCAGAGTAACAAAAAGTAATAGTAATTCCGCTTTCCAGGGTTTCACGCTTCCTCATTCTATTAAATAAATAAAAGAAATATTGACGATAGACAATGTTTATTAGTTAAGATAATTTCTCGTTTAATATAGCAATAATATTATCACGTTCACTAATAGTTGCATCGTCCGGTAATATCAGCCTGACAGTCCTATTGCCGATTGAACCTTTGATTGTGTATTGACTCCTTACAATTAGTTTGAAGAAAGGCTTTGGCTTGAATTGGTGCATAATGAAATTGCCGAGATTTTCGATTTTTTTGATAAAATCAGCGTCAATAATATTGTTTAGATACAAATCCCAAACATTTCTGCCGGATAAGCAGTCTTCAATTTTTTTTAGAGCGATAATTTGCATAAATTTACATTTTTAGAAATAAGAGACGAAAAGCGTACAAAACATTTTGTTGTTCTGTGATTTTTTAGATGTTTTTGGGGTAAAAAAAAACAAGCCCCTGGGCGGGGCTTGCAAATGTATTATTACTGAGGGTTTAAGCAATAATACTTTTGGGGATTAAGTATGCAACTGTAAAAACGTTTTTATAAGAAAAAAGTTACAGTTTTTAATAATTAATTTATTTTAATAATGAAAAAGTATTTTCCAATTTATGTAGATATTTCCGAAAAGCCTGTTCTTGTTGTTGGCGGCGGAAAGATAGCCTATCGTAAGATTATGTATTTATTGGACTTCGGTGCAGATATAGATTGTATTTCACCGGAAGTAATTTCCGAAATCAATAGACTTGCCGAAAAAGGTATTATTCATTTGTCCAAAAGAAAATATAAAAAAAATGATGCTATGAATTACAAATTTGTTTTTGCGGCAACCAACGACCCCATTGTCGATGAATTTATTTATAAGGATTGCATAGCACATTCTGCCTTGCTAAATGTTGCCGATGTGCCGGCTTTATGCTCATTTATTCTTTCCTCATACATTAAGAAAGGCGATATAACAATCAATATATCTTCCGGTGGTGCGGCACCATTCTTTGTGAAGCATCTGAAAGAAACAATATCTAATTCACTACCGGATAAATTTGAGTTCATCGCTGAGCTTGCGGCAGAATTCAGAAGCATATTAGTTAGAGATGAACGCTACAATGATGACGAGACAAGGAATGAACTGATAAATTCTTTCCTCCAAATAGATTGGACGGAAATAATAAATATGTACGGCTATAATCAAGCGAAAGACAAAATGAAAGAATTATTCTAATCTTATTTATGTATGCGGTTTGTATCCGGCTTTTCACCCCCTCGTCCTCTGGGTGCGGTTTGGTGTTCGGCTGTTTACTACTCTTGTACCCACCCCAAAACCCCCTCCCGAGAGGGGGCAGAAAAGGCAAAAGACGGCACCCGGAAGACTCCGGTTGATTATTTCTTAGATGATTGTATCCAATAAAAAAAATCCGATGACTTGTTGCCACCGGATTTGTTTTGTCAAATAATACTAATCTGAAAGACAGTGAGTATATTATTTCTTGTTCATTAATACTTGAATTTCGTTAGATGTCAAAGAACGGTTGAAGAAATAGAGGTCGTCCACCCAACCGGCAAAACTGGATTTACCCGGGCGGTCTCCAATTCGTACTTTGTCATTAGTATTTGTCGGGATTGGCAGAACTTTTTTCTCTCCAACTTGTGAGCCGTCCAAATATAGAGTAGCAGTTCCTTGATTGCTTCTGCCCGTCCTTTTGAAGACAAGAGCAATATGATTCCATTTCTGATTTTTCAATTTGATAAAATCATATCCGATATATTTATTATTAATCCAGAATTCAGGTCCCAGCTTTGTAGTAAAGCCGCTATACCACCAGTTGTTTTTAGTATCGGTTTTGCATATCACATCTATGTGAGTACCGGCAGGTATGCACTGCCCAAAATCAGGTTTAACCCAATATGCAATAGTGAAATCACCATTCAAAGCAAATGCTTCCGGGTGTGGCAATTCAACATATTCCTGCCATTTTCCGAGATACAAGGCTCTACCTTTTCTATTAAATCTATCGGTTCCAACAAATGCGGCAAAGTGATTTATTCCGTCATAATGCTTTGGTCCGGCATCTCTTACATCACCGTTGAACGGATAATAAGCAAACATTTTTTCATACAGATTGCCTGATTGAAATTTTGTAGCAAAGAACAAAACTGCACTTGCTGTGCTTGCACCTTTTGTGTCTTTGGCGACAACTTTCCATCTGTATCCCGAATTATCCTGCAAGCCGTTAAACGGAAAACGTTTTAATGCCAGATTTTTTCCTACTAATTTTAATGGTTCGGCATTTTTTGCCAGATAGAAATCGTATGTCAATTTATCGCCGTCCGGGTCGCTACATTGCCATGTAAATTCAATATCTTTTTGATTGATAATAGATAGATTTAACGGGAAGGGATTAAACGGAGCAAGCGGCGGACGATTTTGTGCCAATTTTACGTTGAAGACCCATAAATCGCTTCTTGTACTTGCACCCTTTGTATCAACTGCTACGACTAACCAAGAATACCTTGTATTATCCTTCATATTTTCGAAAGTAAAGCTCTTCTTTTTTAACTTTTCGGCAACTTTATTTCCATTAATAAAAACATTATAAGTCAGTTCATCACCATCCGGGTCATCGCATTTCCAAGTTAATGTATATTCATTTACATTTAGTACTGCGTTATTTGCAGGATTTGGATTATATGGTTTGTTGGGAGGATTGTTCTCATTGTTTACAGTAAACGACCAGATATTGCCTGCTGTTTCGGCTCCTTTTTCATCTTTGGCAACAATCTTCCAATAATATGTTTTGCCCGTTTTTAAATTCTTTACATCGAAAGAATTCTCCGTTCTGTTATCTGCAACTTTAACGGGCGGATTACTCGCGCCAAAATAAACGGTATATGATAATTTATCACCGTCCGGGTCGCTACATTCCCAGCGTAAATTAAATGATTTATTTGAAATCTTTGATTTATCTGGAGGTCTGGGATTATGTGGTTTTGTCGGCGGATTGTTTTCATCGACTCCTTCGTTCATAGTGATTTTAACAGAAGTTTTATATCCTGCGGCAATTTTAGTATCAATTCTTGCGGTTTTATAACCTGCTTTTGTCGCGATGACCGTATATTTACCGTCAGGTATTGCGGCAATATCAAATTCACCGTTATTATTTGTAAGTACTTCCTTGAATGCGGGTGATGTTGTAATTTTGACATCATTAAGAGGGATATTGTTGTTTGTTACAACCTTACCACTCAATTTGCCGACTGAATTAGGATACTTAGGTGCATTTGCATCATCAATTGAGCAAGCACTAAATGCAAATAATATGGTAATTAAAAGTATTCCAAAGTATTTCATCATAGTTCCCGAGAAATTTATTGTGAAATAATAATATATTCTTTATATTTTTTCTTAATTAGTTTTATTTCTTTCTTTGCTTCATTTTCGGATTTAAATCCCCAAAGCTTGACTTTGTATGCAAGCCCATTGTGTGTTCGCGTTCTTTCGTAATATGCTTTGTATCCGCGTTTAGTCCACTTCTGAATAATCTTTTGCGATTCGAGTTCCGAGGGTGCGAAGGCAACTAAAAGCTCATAATCTCTTTTGGAAATAATTTGGTAAGGTTCTATCTGTACTCGTCTGTTCAATCTTTGCTGCCATTTGTTTTCCGTGAAAGTAAACAGCGGTTCATTGCTTGTTTCGGTACGAACAATTAGTAAGTTCGGCTGAACTCCTTTATTAACCAAATAATTCTTAACGGCTTCCGCACGTAGCTTTGCGAAGTTCTTGGCGACTTCATTATCGCCTTCATCATAAGCAATAGCAGAAACAAAATATTTCTTTTTTTGCTTATTCAGCATATCTGCAATACTATTCAAATTATCGTAATATTCTTTATCAATTAATATTACGGACTTATCAAATCCAGCCGCATAGATAATACGCTTATTCTCTCTTGGAAAATCGGCAGGATAAACAAGGGAAGACTTTAATTTAATATCCTTATACGTAAATGAAAGCTTGGTTTTGCTGACTTTGCAATTATTGCCAAAGCTCTGTAGCGGCACAGTAACCTTGTAACTGTTACGATATGTGAATAATATTTCCGCAAGTACATTTCTGAACTTTTCAATTTCATCATTAAGCAAAATATAATATTTGCCACCGGTTGCCGCACATAGATGTCTGTAATTATAAGCGTCAATAATATCGCCAATACCAATGACATATACAGCAACATTACTAATTTGCGCTTTGCGGATAACAGATTGAATATTATTATTGAACGAGGCATTATCATTGGAATATGTAATAAGTACTAATGCTCTGTTACGATTTTTACCGTCTTCCAATCTTTTAATGGTATGGAACAAAGCATCATTTGAGGCGCTAAATCCATTTGCCTTTGGCAAAATAAACATATCGTCTAATCCAAAGAGTGCCGTTTCGGGTGGCATAAGTTTAAAAATATTCAAATATCTGTGGTTGAAAACCGAAATAAGCACTTTGTCATTCGAGTTCATTCCGCTGATAAAAGATTTAAGCGGTTTTTTAATGCTGTCATTTTTTGAGAATCCGGTATTATCAATTAAGATAGCGAAATCCACAAATTCATTTTGCCGAGCGGCAGACAGTTCCTCGAAAGATAAGTCGGAATAATTGGCTGATGTGCGGGCGCAGATGTTTGTGGCATTCCAAGTAAGTGGTAATGATTTATCGCCGAAGCCACTGATGAAATTACCGAGTTTATCCATCAATAGAGTGTATAACTGCGCATTCTCGGCTTTTTCGTTTAGTCGGAATCTGACTATTCGTAATTCATTCGGACCGGTTGAAACATCTTTGTTGATTATTCCGTTTAGGAATTCCGATTCCTTATAAGATGCTTGTGTAAACTTATTGCTAAGAACGGGTTTCCCTGTTTGAATGCTCTTGCTACTATTTATTTCTTTCTCAATCTTTGCCAAGACTTCCACATATACAGTCCAGATAAGAGAATCGGCAAAACCCTTATAGGCTACAATTTTATATTCTCGGGATACATCGGGACGAACCTTAACCATACCTTCCGGCAGGAAAGAGCCTGTAAAACCTTCGACCGTAACACGGTGAGCATTCTCGAATTCCCATTCGATTTCGACTTCCTCTCCCTCGCTAATCTGATAGAAATACTTCATATCTTGTTTCGGTAGAATCTTAGTCGTCTTCGTAGTCCTGCATCCGATTAGCAAAAAAGAAGCGAAAGCAACAATTGCTGCGAACATTTTTATTTTGCCATTCATTAATTACCCTCGAAGATTTTTCCAATTTAACTTTCTATGTATTTTAAGATAAAGCAAATAATAATCATATACAAAAAATTCTTACAAAATTTTAAAACCGATTGAGCATTTTTCGTATATTGCAATTAATCAATTGTACGAAAATAAAATGCTCGTGTATGGGTGAACAGTGAACAATAAATGTAAAATATGCGGTTCGCAGAAAATCAGTAAGGTCAATATAGGCAAGACCGAACTACTGCGATGTGATGATTGCGATATTCATTATTTGGCAAATTTTCCTCCTTCTGCAATTATTGATGAATACTACAAAAAGGATTATATAATTACATCTGCTGATATGAAGGAGACGGAGCTTAGGCGTTTGTTTAGGGCAGGCGAGCAAATCGAACTTGTATCCGAACTAATGAAATACATAGAGCCGCCGGCGACATTGCTGGATATTGGTTGCGACAAAGGTTTTTTTATTGACCAAGCCCGCCGCTTTGGTTATGATTGTACGGGTGTTGAACTTTCGGAAAAAGCACTTGACTATACAGACAAGACTGGATTAACAGTTGTTCGTGATATGGACTTAATTAATACAAAATTCGAGAGTGCGGTTATGTGGCATTCTTTGGAGCATTTCCCCGAGCCGGTGGGTTTCTTGAAACAATTAAAAGAACATTTGAGCGATGATGCATATCTTTTCATACGTGTACCTGCATTTGATTCTTGGTCTCGAAAATTTTTTGGCAAGAATTGGATTTGGTTGCAACCGGAAAATCATTTATTCCACTATTCTGAACAATCACTCTCAAAACTTCTTGCTCTTGCCGGATATGAAGTTATAAATATCAAACATAGAAAACCAAATAACAGGTTTTCAAAACGAATGTACAGGACAAGTACGGGACTTTTCAAATCTATTTTTGATTATAAATTTAATTTACGCAAATTTCTGATTAGAATATATGAAGATATAACAGGTATAGAATTATATGTTGTAGCAAAAATAAAAAGGTGAACTAATGAAGATGCGAAATTTTACCAATGTTCAAATGAGTGGTTTGTTACTTGGTATTTTAGGAGCATTATTTCTATTGATTTTCCCTATTGAGCCGCAAAATATGGCGGCTTCGCGAGCGGCGGCAGTAGTTTTTCTTATGGCGACTTGGTGGCTGACCGAAGCAATACCAATTGCTGTTACATCGCTAATTCCACTATTATTATTTCCCGTTCTCGGGATATTGAGTGCCAAGCAAGCGGCATCGTCCTATGTGAATAATATCATTTTTTTATTTATCGGTGCATTTATGATTGCCATAACGGTCGAAAAATGGGAATTGCATCGCAGAATGTCTATCAAATTAATTAAACTTATTGGCGGAAGTCCTCCCAGAATGTTACTTGCAGTGATGCTTTCGTCTTGGCTACTATCAATGCTGATAAATAATACATCTACAACAATGCTAATGTTGCCACTTGCCGTTTCGATTATCCTGAAAATGGAGGAGGTAAATGAGAAGCAACGAGTTCGCGGTTTTTCGACTGCTATGTTGCTTGGTATAGCCTATGGCTCGTCTATCGGTGGAATTGCCACGATTGTAGGTACACCACCTAATCTTGTATTTGCCCGTATTTTTGCAACATCATTTCCGAAAGCACCGGAGATATATTTCTCTACTTGGATGATGGTTGCACTACCGATTTCCGTCGTAATGCTGGTATTGACTTGGCTGGTATTGCAATATGTGCTTTTGAGGAAAAAGGACAATTTAAAAGTGGATAGGGAATATATAATTAATGAAGACAAAAATCTCGGAGCAATGAGCTATGAAGAAAAAGTGATTGCATTTCTTTTGCTACTTCTTACTCTGCTTTGGTTCTTCCGTGCTGATTTGGAACTGGGTTCGTTTACTATTTCGGGTTGGGCGAGTCTATTCTCATTTGGAAAAATGATAGACGATAGCACTGTGGCTGTATTTATTGCGGTCTTACTGTTTTTCATACCGTCAAAAAGTAAACCCGGAACATTTATGATAGATAATTCAATCTTTAAAAAAATTCCTTGGGATATAATTATTTTATTCGGTGGCGGCTTTGCAATTGCACATGCATTTAAGACGAGCGGATTAGCTGTTTTTATCAGTTCACATCTGACTATATTGAATGATGTTTCTCCGATTGTAATGATTATTGCAATTTGCGGATTGCTGACATTTCTGACAGAGCTGACTTCGAACACGGCAACAACGCAAACGGTTCTACCTATACTCGCCGCCACTGCTATTGCAATGCAGGTGAACCCCTTGCTGTTTATGGTGCCGGCAACAATATCGGCTTCGATGGCATTTATGATGCCGGTTGCTACACCGCCAAATGCAATTATTTTCGGTACGGGGAGGATTAGGATTTATGAAATGGCGCGTGTAGGTATTATTCTGAATTTTATTGGAATGGTGGTCATTACCGTATTGTTCTATTATATCGGAACATTGGTATTCAACATAGACCCGACACAGTTTCCTGTATGGGGTGGTAAATAAAATGAAAAAAATATTTTTTTTATTTGTATAATATTAGAAATTTCTTTAATTTTGAAATCCTTTAAAAAGCCACTTTAGCTCAGTTGGTAGAGCAGCTGATTTGTAATCAGCAGGTCATTGGTTCGAGTCCGATAAGTGGCTCTTGGAAAAGCCCCGAAGTATAAAGCTTCGGGGCTTTTTTTTATACTTGTGTATTTTACAATCCGATATTATTTCCCACATTTTATTTTAAAAGTGTAACTTTTATCTCGCTTCAATTGTTTTAGGAATGTATGGAATTTTGAAATATAAATAAACTGAGAATAAATATGAAAAAAAAATAGACAGATAAAGATGTATTAAGTTTTGAGGATTGTGGGATTATGGAAGCAGTAAGCAAGTAACGAACAATGTATTTAAATTTATTTTTAGAGGATGTATTAATGTTGAAAAAAATATTATTTTTCTTTTTAGCCGTAATATCGGTTTACGCACAGAAACCGCTCGAATTCGGTGATGCAAGAGCTATTGAGGAATTATCAGTTGAAAAACAAAGCGACGACTTTATGTTGGGTGAAAATACGAAGACAATTTCGGTGAATATAGATAAAAATGCTGTGCAATTATTTAGCACAACAAACGGGTATGATTTATTTAAAATTGATGATGCTGTCAGTACCGGCGCAAGCGGAGAACCTACTTCGTATATTAAAAGTATAAGCATAAATCTGCCGGTAAATGCTATTGTAACCGGTGTTAAAGTAATAGGAGGGGAGTATGTGGAAATAAAGAATCTTATTAACCTTGCACCCAGACTTAAACCGATTATTTGGTATCCCGAATATAATAATAACGAAGCGAACAGAATGGTTGAAAATGAAATGATTTATGGACGTGATGAATTGTTCCCGGGAAATATCGTAAAATATATTTCGGGCGATGACGGAAAGTATCAAAAAGTATATGTACAGTTTTATCCCATTCAGTACAATCCGAAGCGACAGAGAGCGATATTATTGATAAATGCACAAATCAAAATTGACTATACCATATCGCAAAGAGATGTCGGGTTTTCGCAAAGTTTAAAAACCACTAGTACACAAGCAGAGAATATCATATTAACCGTACCCGAATTTAAAGAAGAAGCGGCAAAATTGAAAGCAATGCACGAGACACTGGAAAATACCAAAACAGAAGTTGTTTTAACCGATAAAATTGCCAAGGATTATAAGCCTGCACCTGCTCCGAAACAAGCCGGATATGCAACAATAAAAAGCACACCGATTAGAGGTAGCTACAAATACGAATTGGCAAAAAAGATAGTTTCGTATTTGCGGGACAAGCAGGCTCATCCGAATTTAAAAAGTATAACAATCTTAGGTGATGCGAATATAGTTCCGCCAAGCTATTATTTTTATGCAGAGGGGAACAAAATGCAACCTAATGATAAATATAATCCTTGGATAGTTTCGGATTTATTCTATATGTCGCCGGATTATGATATGGTATTAAATTATCAATTAGGAAGATTGCCCGCCGCAAATACAGCGGAAGCAAAATTAATGATAAATAAAATTAAGAGTTGGAAAAAGAATCAAAATACCGCATCTTATGGACATACCGAGTTATTAGGAGGGGCGCCGTTTGGACAAAAGTTTCTGATGGGCGAGATAATCACACTTGATGTTGTAAATAGAGGGTATTTAAAAGTAGCGAAAATCGGGAAAAACTTTTTATCAGAAGATAGATACAGCAAAGCTAATGTTTTACCTCATTTCTCTGATGAAAATGTTGATATTATTTTCCATATTGACCATGGAATGGGCAATATGATGGGTGTAGGCGGTATGTCTATGATTGGTTCGAATGACATTATGGAATTGCCGGCAAAAAAGAAATTTCCCATTATTATTTCGATTGCTTGTATGAATGGTGGATATGATAATGAGCTGATAGACGGTGCATCGTTCCAAGAAGATTGCTTTGCCGAAGCTGTAATGCGTTCGAAAGCAGGAGGAATTTGCTACTGGGGTGGAGTCAGGACTAATGCCGGTGGTCCCGAATTGATGTTTGATGCAAAAGGAGAGTTGTTAGTTGGTGATGAAACATATATGGCAAAATTGTTGCAATATCTGTTTAGAGCTTGGGCTGACGGGGAAACTTCTATGGGCGGCATTCATAACAAAGCGTTTGAATATTATATGAAGGAGTTCGATAAAACAGATAAAATGGAATATGCCGCTATTTATGAGTTTGTATTTTTTGGGGACCCTGTATTATCTATTATGCCGCAAAAAAGTAAAGAGTTTAAGAATACCAAGATAATTGCTCAGACCAAACCTCATGAAATAGGTAATGGTAGTAAGGCTCCGATATATAAAAGAACAAATACAATAAATATACCAATTAAAATTAAGGGTGAAACCAATTCTCCATCTATTAATGTATTTGTTCATAAAATAAATATAAGTTTCCAACAACATAGGATGTCGATTGCCAATATTGAGAAGAAAAAACTTGTAAAAGCACCATTTAATTACGGTTTTAAACCTAAAGATGACGGACTGTATTTTATTAGATATGAAACAGCTGATTTTAAGGAAAGGCGTCTTTACTTCAGGTCAAAAACAGTTGATAAGCTTAATCCTCTGCAATGCACTTTATTTCCTATCAAAGAATCTAAACCCGATGGCTACACAGTCAATTGGTCAAAATCAAATGATTATGACGGAAGTGTTGAGTCTTATACATTAAAAGAAATGAAACAATCTTTTAAAACATTAGAGAATTGTGCAAATTTCGATTATTGGAAAAAACAGAATTTTGAAATTGTCGCAAAATCCGATAAGAAAAAGGGCAATTATTTTGTAGCTAAGAGCAAACAGGGACAGGGGCAATCCTCCTTGCAAACACAGTTCCCAATCAGTGTTAATAATGGCGATAAATTGACTTTCAAGATTAAATACGCCGGAATGGAACAATCTTATGTTGGTATTAAAATAGAGGGCAAAGAAGTCGAAATACTGGATAAATTTACAGGTTCTACTAGCGTTTGGGAGAAAAAGAGTTATGATTTGTCCAAATATGCAGGAAAGAGTGTGAAAATAATGTTTATGGCATTTCTTATGATGCCATATTCCTCATTTTCACTTGACAGCATTTACCCTGTTCATAAATTTAGAAATGTAAGATTAATTGACAATATTAAGGATACTTTCTATGTTTTCAACAAGAAGCAGAATGCAGATGCGTATTATTTGGTAAGGGCTATTGATAATGATAAATTACTTAGTCCCTGGAGCAATATGGAAGGAATTAATATTTCTTCCGATGTGCAGTTCGGTGAGTCGGAAACAAATGAATTGGCATTAGGCAACTATCCCAATCCGTTTAATTCTTTTACATTTATTAACTTCTCTCTACGTAATACTGAGAACGTTAAAATTGAGATTTTCGATGTGTTGGGCAATAGCATTGCTCTAATGGAGCCGGGGGCTATGCCCGCCGGACAGCATAAAATCCGTATTAATACGGCAGAATGGAAAACAGGTGTATATCATTATAGAATATATGCAGGTTCACGGGCAGATGCCGGACAAATGCTTCTTGTCAGATAGTTTAAATTAATGCTTGGAAAAACGGAATCGTGGAATATCTCGGTTCCGTTTTTTTTTATAATAATTAGTTTTAGAATAAAAATAATTATAATCGTCATAGTTTTTTTATACAAAAATGTGTTATGTAT
>Ga0256846_1000544_pt1 | contig 14947 bp, 16 predicted proteins | sample TevniametaG_FD_189098 | JGI IMG/M metagenome (GOLD analysis project Ga0256846, IMG submission 189098) | Tube worm associated microbial communities from hydrothermal vent at the East Pacific Rise, Pacific Ocean - Tevnia | ecosystem: Host-associated > Annelida > Integument > Unclassified ...
TTCGCAGCCGGCAGTTTCTTGCCCATATTCTCAAATAGCCGGTTGACATGATTTTCATGGATTGATAAATGTTGTCCTGTTTGTGACGACAGTAATATGTCGCTGGGCTGGAAATAATCCGGATAGATTACTGTATACAGGAGATTGAGTTTGAAAAACGTTCGTCCCGCCATGAGATGCCTGACCGGTGAGCAATGTGCCCGGGTACACGACGACTCGTTGAAGATTCTGTCGGAGACGGGTGTGCGGGTGGATTCGGATGCCGCCCGTTCCCTTTTTGAAAAAGGGGGCTGCCGGGTATTGCCCGAACACCGGGTCGTCATCCCGGCCGAATCAGTCCAATGGGCCATTGATCAGGCACCTGATCACGTGGATATTTATGATCGTGCCGGGAATCCGGCCTTCACGATCGGACCGGGGGAAAAAAACCGGACACGATTCGGTATCGGTGTCACCAATCTCTATTTCCAGGATCCGGAAACGGACGAGATCATACCGTTTTCCATCGACCATGTGGCTGCGGCTGCCCGATTGGCGCAGACCCTGGCGCAATTCGATTTACTGTCCACGCCGGGGATTGCCCAGGATCTTCCCCCGCAGACGGCGGATCTGCATACGACCCTGCAAATGATGGCCAGCACTGTCAAGCCACTGGTGATACTGGTTTCCGAGCATTGCTGTTTTGGCCCGGTTCTCGATCTGATCGAACAGGTCCATGGCAATCCGGCCGGGCAACCCTTTGTGATGCCGTACGTCAACCCCATCTCCCCCCTGGTGCTCAACGAAGAGACCACCGGGAAGATGACAATGACCATCGACCGGGGACTGCCGCTTATTTTCAACAATTACGGGATGTCCGGCGCCACCACGCCCATCACGCCCGGGGGGACGCTGGCTTTGCTCAATGCCGAACTGCTTGCGGGTCTTTTGCTCTCGCAATTGATCCGGCCAGGAACGCCTATCATCCTGGGGAGCCTGCCGGCGGGGTTTGACATGCGGTCGATGATGAGCCTGTATACCCCGCATACCATGTTGCTCAACCTGGCCTGTGCGGAAATGATGGCTCACTATGGCCTGCCCCACTCGGGCACATCGGGCAGCGGGCCCGGATGGGGGGCCGATCTGCTGGCCGCGGGCGGGTTCTGGATGAATCATTTTTCGAGCCTGCTGGGCAAAGTGGGGCTGGCTCCGTTTGTCGGCGGTAATTTTGATTCCATGGTATTCTCTCCGGCGGCCGTGGTCTATGCCGATGAAGTGATCCGGCTGTCCCGGATATTTGCCGACGGATTTGCCCTGGACGAGGCATCCGTGGCTCTGGATGAAACAGACGCGATCGGTCCCGGCGGCAACTTTCTTATGGCCGATTTGACCAGCACGCTTTTCCGGGACCTGCCCTACGACAGTCTCATCTGGCCGTCGAAGACCCTGGATCAGTGGCAGGCCAACGGATCGATATCGGCGGATGCAGTGTTGCGGAACTATGTACGGGACGTGCTTAACAACCTGACCCGGCCCACGGACCACGATGATCTGCTGGACCGGGGCCATATATTTATCGACAAACTATCGCAGGGTATTTAACCGATGAAACGGAATTTACATGCAGGCAAAAGACTGAACGGGGGATTGAGCCTAAACATCCTCACCGAAGACGAACTCAACGAAATCCATCTCGGCACCCTGGAACTGCTTGATACCACCGGGATCTATATCGAAGATGACACCGCGCTGGATACTTTTGAAGGCGGCGGCGCCCGGGTGGACCGGGAGCGCCGGATCGTCAAAATTCCGCCCTATCTGGTGGAGGAAGCGATCCGGTCGGCACCGTCCAAGGTGATCCTGGCCGGCCGGGACCCCAGGCACGATCTGGTCCTGGAAAGCAACCGGGTCCATTTTACTAATTTCAGCGAAGGCGTGAAAGTCAACGATCTTCACACCGGAGAGAACCGGACGCCCAACAAGCAGGACCTGGTCGATACGGCCCGCATCATCGACTACCTCGACGAAGTCGATTTTTGTGAAAAGGCCCTGGGCGCCCACGAGATCGACCAGACGGTGGTGCCCCTTCACAATGCGGAAGCCTACCTGACGAATACGACCAAACATTGCGCCTTTGGTCCGGGAAACGGCAAACTGCTGGAAAAGATTCTGGAAATGGCCGCGGCCATTGTGGGGGGTGTCAAGAAGTTCAGGGAACGGCCCATTGTTTCATTCACCACCTGCCCGGTCAGCCCGCTGAAGCTGATCACCGACTGCTGCGATATCATCATGACGGCGGCCAGAAACAACGTTGTGTGCAATATCCTTTCCATGGCCATGTCCGGTGCCACCGCGCCGGTGACCCTGGCCGGGACCCTGGTGACCCACAATGCGGAAATTTTAGGCGGTATTACCCTGAGCCAGCTGACCCGCAGGGGGGCGCCGGTGATCTATGGCAGCTCAACCACGGCCATGGATCTGAAAATGGCCCTGGCGTCGGTGGGTACGCCCGAATGCGCCCTGATCAGCGGGGCGGTGGCCCGGCTGGCGCGCTATTACGCCCTGCCAAGTTACGTGGCCGGTGGATAGGGCGATGCCAAAATATCGGATACCCAGACAGGCCACGAAAAAACGCTCACCGGACTGTTACCCGCATTGGCAGGTGCCAATATGATTTACGGTCTGGGCATGCTTGAAAGCGGTATCACCTTTGATTACGGCCAGCTGGTACTGGACTGCGAAATGGCGCGGATGATCAAGTTTACGGTTCAGGGAATCCCGGTTAATGATGCGACCCTGGCCATTGACGCGATCCGGGAGGTCGGCCCGGGCAAGGATTTTCTGATGCATCCCACGACCTTTAAAGGAATGCGCAATCAGTCTTCGCCGGAACTTTTCGACCGGAAGATGAGAGACGACTGGCAGACGGCCGGTGCCACCAGCGCCTATGACCGGGCCATTGAAAAGGCCCGCTGGATTCTGGCCCATCATCACCCGGAACCACTGCCCGATGATGTGCTGGCCGCGATCCACAGGATTGTTGTAGAAACCGAGGTGGAATTGGGAATCGAACCCCACAGCGAAATCGGAGAAGATCAATGAGCAATGACATTACCACGCGAATGGGCGATGGCGAACGGGTTGCGTTTCCAGCCGAGGAGATCCGTGAGGATATCCAGGCCGGTACCGCCCAGGCGGCCGAACGGGCCGGCATCCCCGAGCTTTCAGCCGAGGATCAGGAGCGGCTGTTTGAGATCATCGCCGATCCGTCCCGTATCGTCAGCGTTAAGCCCGGAGAAGAGGTCATCGTTTCCGATGATGGCTGTTCCATGAGCTTTTACGGTGGCCAGGACGGCGGCGGGGTCGGGGTGCCGCTGAGCCGGATGCAGGCGGTGCTGACCTACGAGCGGGCCTGCGGAGCGGATACGACCTCTCTGGGGCACAGCGACTACAGCTACAAGCCTGTCAAACCGATTATCAATTTCGAAGCCAACGACTACTACAACACGTCGATGGTCACAACAGCCCCCTTCTTTTACGGGGCCCAGCCCAATCTGGGGCTTTACTTTCAGCCCGACGGTCCCTGTCCCAATGCGGCCGAGCTGATGCCCATGGGGAAGATCGACGAGGCAAGGCAGGCCCAGGAAGAGGCCGCCGATCATCTGACCCGCGATCTGGTTTTTGTGGGCAGCCGTCTGGCCGACGTGGGCCTGGAAGGCCTGAATCTCGATACCAGCGGGTCGGCCGGGGACGCGGATTTTCTGGCGGCCCTTGAAGCCGTGGCCGAGCTGAAGAAGAAGGTTCCGGATCTGCCGATTCTCATGGGTGCATCCGGTGAATTTGTGCTCGGGATGCACGGCGAAGTCGAGTATGACGGCCAGCGCCTGGCCGGGCTTTACCCCCAGGACCAGGTGAAGGTCATTGAGACCGCCGGCGCTGATATTGCCGGGGTGGCCATCAATACGACCACGACGGAATCCCTGCCGTGGAACCTGTCCCGGTCGGTGACGTTTATGAAAGCCGCATCCGAGGCGTCTAATATCCCCGTCCATGCCAATGTCGGTATGGGTGTGTGCGGGATTCCCATGATGGAGCAGCCGCCCATTGATTCGGTCACCCGGGTGTCCAAGGCCCTGGTCCAGATCGGCAAGGCGGACGGGTTGTAGATAGGCGTCGGTGATCCCATGGGGATGGAAATCGCCCACATCATGGCCTCGTGCATGGGGGGCATTCGGACTTCCGGAGATCTGGTGGCCTGGATGCAGATGACCCGAAAAATGCGAATCCACGAAGCCAAAGCATATGTGGCGGAAAAACTAGGGGTGAGCATCATTGACCTCACCGATGAAGAGATCATGCGCGATATCAGGAAGGACCTGGGAATCGGCACGGTCACCTCCATTGCAGGCAGCCCCAAGGGTATCCGGGCAAAATACCGGGTAGCGGAACTTTTGGATATCAATATCCGATCCGTGACATTGTTCAAATCCCAGATGGGTTTTTAGGAGATTATTCATGAGCAGCGAGATATTTGAAAATGCGGCTGACGCCATTTTAAAGGGGGATCCCGCCATAGCCACGGAGGTGGCCAGAAAAGGTCTGGGCGAAGGGATCGACCCCTTGACACTGATCAGCGAGGGATTCGTTCCGGGCATCAATAAAGTGGGGGATATGTTTGAGTCCGGCAAGCTGTTTCTGCCGGAACTGGTTAAGGCCGCCAATGCCATGCAAAGCGCCACGGATATCATCAATGCGGCCATTCCCGAAGGGGAAGGGCAGGCCCAGGGGCGGATCATCATCGGGACAGTGGAAGGGGATGTCCACGATATCGGCAAAACCATCGTGGTCTCCCTGATGAAAGCCAACGGGTTTGAGGTCAGGGATCTTGGCCGGGATGTGTCCACGGACCGTTTCATCGAAGAGGCCGACAAATTTAATGCGGATATCATCGGCACCAGCGCCCTGTTGACCACCACCATGGAAGCCCAGCGTCGGCTGGAATATCAATTAAAAGAAACCGGCCTGAAAAAACGGTTTAAAACCATGGTGGGCGGTGCGCCCATCACCCAGCGCTGGGCCAGACGGATCGGGGCCGATGCCTTTGCCGAAAATGCCTCTGAAGCGGTAAAGAAAGCCCGGGCGCTGCTCGAAGCCGTCTGAATCAGCAATCACGTCAGCACCCGCAGACCGGCCGGGCAATGGCCGGCTATTATCATCGCTTATCGTAAAGGAAGCAGCCATGCGAATCGATACGTTTATGGAAAAGGGCAAGGCATTTTTAAATTGCCGTTATCCGATCATGTGCGGGGCCATGACCTGGGTGAGCAGTCCGAAACTGGTGACTGCCGTCAGCCAGGCGGGGGGCTTTGGCCTGCTGGCCGGCGGGAACGCACCGGTGGAAGTACTGCGGGACCAGATCCTGGAAACCCGGGTCCTGTCGAACCGCCCGTTTGGCGTTAATCTGATTACGCTGGCGCCGGTTTACCGCGATCAGCTTGACATGCTCTGCGACCTCAAATGTGAAATGATTGTCTTTGCCGGCGGGATTCCCCGCAAGCGGGAAATCCGACAGGCCAAAGACGCCGGCGCCCGGACGATCTGTTTTGCCCCAACGGCCCCGCTGGCGCATAAGCTGATCGACATGGGCGCCGATGCGCTAATTCTGGAAGGTTCCGAAGCCGGCGGCCATATCGGCCCCGTGGCATTATCGGTTTTGATTCAGCAGATCCTCTTTGACGTGGACGATGTGCCGGTCTTCGTGGCCGGCGGGATTGCCACCGGCCGGATGATGGCCCATCTGCTGATGATGGGGGCGGCCGGCATCCAGATGGGCACCCGCTTTATCATGGCCGAAGAATGCCCGGTTCACGAAGCGTTTAAAGAAGCCTTCATCAAGGCCCGGGCCCGTGATGCAACAGCCACGCCGCAGTTTGATGGCCGCCTCCCCGTTATTCCGGTGCGGGCATTGAAAAACGAGGGCGCGATCGAATTCGGCAAGCTTCAGCTGGAGTTGCTGCATAAACTCGACGCTGGCAGCATCGATCGTCAGCAGGCCCAGTTTGCCGTCGAGCGTTTCTGGGTCGGCGCCCTGCGCGATGCCGTGGTGGATGGTAATGTGACCCGGGGATCGCTCATGGCCGGCCAGTCCGTGGGCCTGGTCAGCCGTACCCAGCCGCTTAACGCGATTATTTCCGAGATGGTTGAAGAGGCTGAAACAGAGCTGGACCGCCTGCAGACGGTTTTTAACCGGAGTTGAGCGATTTTTAATCCGTTGTGCCCAGCAGCTGTAATCCGGCAAGACAGGCGTCAAATGCCGTTTCCGACAGTCGAACCCAGGGATCTGTAGGAATGAATTGCGCGGTGGAAGGGATATCGGGGGAGAGTACCTTGCCCGAGCGGATCTGCGGGCGGGGCAGGCGATATTTGTAAGGACCGCCAAGGTCGAGAATCAGATCGATGGCGTCGCTCTCATCGAGCATCCGGATGAAGAGGTGGTTGATAATCGTTGCCATGCCCATTAAATAGCGGTTTCCCTGCTGTCCCAGATTCACTTCGATAACAGGATCGGCCAGGGCCAGGGCCAGACCGGCATCGACCGTAATCAGATAGGCCCGTTCAACCAGATAGCGGCCTTCATCAAACGGGATCCATGTGTCGGCCGGGGTGTCGGCCGGGCTCATGTGGCTGTCTCCGGTGCCGATGCGCCGATCGTGATACTGTCTCCGGGTGCCGGCAGAAACGCGTGCAGGCCCGGCAGTCCGGCCAGCTGTCGACGGACGGCAGAAGCGTGTTCTTCCCGGATCCGCCGATTCATGTGCACCAGGGCCAGGTGCCCGGCGCCGGTGTGCCGGGCAAATTCGATAGATCCGTCCACCGATCCGTGGGCGGCAAGCATCGCTTGACGTCCATAGGCTTCGTGGATAACCAGATCACATCCCCTGGCCAGGACGGCGGTGCCATCGGACGGCTGCCCATCCCCGCTGTAGTATACCGATCCCGTATCTCCCGCCAGGCGGATCCCCAGGCACGGCTGGGAATGCCGGCCGGCGGCGAAAGACCAGCGGTGTCTCAGAAGATCAAGCTCCTGCCCGGGCTGTGCCGTCACATATTTCACCGGAAAGGTCAGTTTTTCGTAGAATCCCGGATAGGCCAGATCCATGGCGGACGGGACCTTTTCCGTCACCCCCTCCTGGCCGATGATCGTCAGCGGCCGGGTGCGTTTTTCTTCCCAGAAGCGGAGCAGAAGCAGCGGCAGCCCCAGAAAATGATCACCGTGAAAATGGGAAATCCAGACTGCGTCAAGGGCCGTTGGGTCCGGAGCGAGGCGCCAGAAGGCGTGCGCGGCCGTGAATCCACAGTCGAAAAGGATCCGGACGGGATCGTTTCCCGCTTCGCCCAGTACCAGAATGGACGTGTTGGGCCGGTTTTCGTCAAAGGCTTCGCCCACGCCCACAAAAATTATCTTCATCTTTTTTTCCGTTTCCCGCGGCGCGGTTGCCGCTGTTTCGCAGCCATTTTTTCTATCCGGGCCCAGGTATCCCGCAGGGTCACCGTGCGGTTGAAGACCGGCCGGTCCGGCATCGAGTCAACTGGGTCGGCAAAAAAGTATCCCAGACGCTCAAACTGGAACCGCTGGCCGGGTGCGGCCGTGGCCAGGGACGGTTCCAGCTGACAGTTGACCCGCCGGGTCAGGGAGTCGGGGTTGAGATGTGTGGTGAAATCGGTTTCCGGGTCCCCGGCCGGCGCGGGAACGGAAAAGAGGCGGTCGTAGAGCCGTACTTCGGTTGTAAACGCATGTGCCGCCGATACCCAGTGCAGGGTGGCCTTGACCTTGCGGCCGTCCGGCGCGTTTCCGCCACGGGTTTCGGGGTCATAGGTGCAGCGCAGCTCGACGATGTCGCCGGTCGCTTCGTCTTTGATAACGTCCGTGCAGGTAATGAAATAGGCGTAGCGCAGCCGGACTTCCCGGCCGGGCGACAGGCGGAAAAACTTTTTGGGCGGATCTTCCATGAAATCGTCCCGCTCGATATACAGAACGCGGGAAAACGGCACGTCCCGGGTGCCGGCATCCGGGTCCTGGGGATTGTTAATGGCGGTGAGGGTCTCGGTTTGATCGTCGGGATAGTTGGTGATGACGATTTTGAGCGGATTGAGCACCGCCATGCGGCGAAGGGTTGTGCGGTTGAGTTCTTCCCGGATGCTGTTTTCCAGAAGACTCACATCAACCAGACTGTCCCGGCGCGCCACGCCGATGCGCTGGCAGAAATATCGGATGGCGGCCGCCGTGTAGCCCCGGCGTCGAAACCCGGACAGGGTCGGCATGCGCGGATCGTCCCATCCGTCCACATGTCCGTCGTTGACCAGCTGGATCAGTTTGCGCTTGCTTAGAACCGTATACGTCAGGTTCATGCGGGCAAATTCATACTGATGGGGCCGGGCGGGTACCGGCAGGTTGTCCAGAACCCAGTCGTAAAGCGCCCGGTTGTTCTCAAATTCCAGCGTGCAGATCGAGTGGGTGATCCCTTCGATGGCGTCGGACAGGCAGTGGGCGAAGTCGTACATCGGATAGATGCACCAGGTGTCGCCGGTGCGATGATGACGGACCTTGCGGATCCGGTAGAGAGCCGGATCGCGCATGAGAATGTTCGGGGCAGCCATGTCGATTTTGGCCCGCAGGACACATGTCCCCTCGTCGAATTCGCCGGCGCGCATCCGTCGGAACAGATCCAGGTTTTCCTCAACCGTCCGGTTCCGATACGGGCTGTCGGTACCCGGTTCGGTCAGGGTGCCGCGATATCTGCGGGTGTCTGCCGCCGACAGGTGATCGACATAGGCCTTGCCGGCCTGGATCAGCTGCTCGGCAAAGGCGTACAGCCGGTCAAAATAGTTCGATGCGTAGAAAACCTGGTCGCCCCAGTCAAAACCCAGCCAGGCGACATCGGTTTTGATGGCGTCCACGAAAGCCGCTTCTTCTTTGGCGGGATTTGTATCGTCAAATCGAAGATGGCACTGGCCGTTGAATTCCTCGGCCAGACCGAAGTTCAGGCAGATGGACTTGGCGTGGCCGATGTGCAGGTATCCGTTGGGTTCCGGCGGGAAACGGGTGACGACCCGGCCGTCGTGGGTGTTCTTTTCCAGATCATTGATGATAATATCGCGGATGAAGTGGGACGGGGCAGCCTCGGGGGCCGGTTGTTTTTCCATTGTTTGAACGGTTCCTTTGATGCGTTGTTTTTATTGCCCGCCGGCAATGGCGGGCGTCAAGCCGCCGGCCGGGCGGTTTGTCGAAAATACCATTCCGACATATCCGACAAAACTGTCTCCGGGGCTTTTATCATAGCTGGTCGCATATGCAACCGTTTCCGCCCGGGTGGCGCCGAGATCCCTGGCAGCGGCAATGGCGCCGGCCGCGGCCCCGGCGCAGCAGGCGTTCTGATCGGTGAGGGCTTCTTTGATCACATCGGCCGGGGCCAGGGCCTGCATGGCGTCGATGATGCGCCGGTCATTTTCCTCGCGGGCCCACCGGACGGCCGATGGCCCCGATCCCGCCGGCATGAAGTCGTAATTGGGACCGTAATGGGTCAGGTCCGTTGATCCGATGACTTTGATTGTCAGCCCCAGCCGGGCGGCCATCGCGACGGTTGCCCGGGCCAGGTCCAGTGCGGATGCCGCCGGGGGCAGTCCCAGGGGAATGATTCGTACATCCGGAAAGAAATATTTGATGAAAGGCAGCTGCAGCTCAATGGTATTGTCCGGGGTAAAATGGTCCGGTGTTTCGATGCGGAAAGGAAACTCGGCCATGAGCATCTCGGCAAGGGCCGCATGGACGGGCAGGGGCCCCAGGGGCGTTTCCCAGGCACCTTCGGCCATGATATAAGCGGGCGATGCGGGAGCCAGGTGCATCCCGAAAACAGCGATTACATCCGGCGTTTTTCCGCCATTCAGGCGCTGGATGACCTGGCAGGCGATTTCACCGGAAAAATACCAGCCGGCATGCGGAACGATACCACCGACGGCACCGGCGGCATCGTCTGTGGCCGGGGGGGTCATGAAAGCCCGAATGTCACGGGCGCAGGCATCGGCATGGGCCGGATACCAGCTTCCGGCAAATGCAGCGGGTCTTGTTTTCATGATTTACTCCTTTTTTCCCGATATGGGCAACCGGTTCCGGTGAAAGAAAGGTGACGGTTTTCCGGATTGGAGAACACTGAAAAAGCGGGATCAGGTGGCGCCATTACAAGGGGTACCTCCGGATCCGGTTACAATTTTACGTCATCGGGAGGGAGAAGTCGAGTATTTTTCCCGCTGCCTGCAGGGGATCGACCGCTCTGGCGCGGCATGCCGGTATCAGCCATACCGAATCTTGACTTTAAAAAGATTATTGCGCATGATGGCCGCGACGACAATATCGAAAAACCGGCCAGATGATTGCACAAGGGAGAGATTTCCGGATGCGGAAAGCAGGACCTCTGAGCTGGCTGTTGCCGGAAACATTGACGCCGGCGCAGCTGATTGTGGAAATTTCCCGAAAATTTCAAATACAGGCGACCGCTGTGCGCAAAACTGCGGTGACCTGTTTCGACTCGTTTGACTGGCGTCTGTATCGGAAAAAAAAACGGCTCGTCTATCAGGACGGCCGGTGGCAACTGCTGCGGTTGAAAAGCGGCCGGCCGATTGTCGAATTGCCCGATTCCGCCCCGAAACCGCGTCAATTCGCCGGGGATTTTCCTGCCGGGCCGCTGGCGGCCCGGCTGACATCCGTATTGGGCGTCCGGGCGCTGACAAGGGTGTTGACCGTTGATCAGCGGATACAGGTTTTACGGGTCTTTAACGCGGACGAGAAAACGGTGGCCCATATCAATTTTCGGACCGACCATATTTCAGACACGTCTGTCCGCCTGCATACGGTTGGCGTGAAGAGCGTTCGCGGCTATGATGATGCGGCGCGCCGGCTGATCCGTTTTCTCCATCGCTGCGGTGTCGACCAGCCGGTATCGCCCGCGTCCCTGTTTACCCAATCTCTGGCGGCCGCCGGCCGCCGGCCGCTGGACTACAGCTCCCGGTTTTCCATTGATCTGACGCCGGATCTGACGCTCTACCCGGCGGCACGTAAGATTTTCAGGCAGCTTCTTGACACGATGCACCGCAATGAAGCCGGTATCCGGGCGGATATCGACAGCGAATTTCTCCACGATTTCCGGGTGGCCATCCGCCGGACCCGTTCCGGGCTGGCCCAGTTCAAGGGCGTGTTTCCACCGGATGTGACAGACACTTTTAAAACGGCGTTTGCCTGGCTCGGGCAGGTGACGGGCCCGACGCGGGATCTGGATGTCTACCTTCTTTTTGAGACGGATTACATGTCCCGGCTGCCCGAACCGCTGGGGGCGGGGTTGGCCGGATTTTTTACTGAAATGGCCGCGCAAAGGCACGGGGCCTGGGAAAAGATGGTAAAAACGCTTCAATCCGTCCGCTACCGGCAGGTGATGGACGACTGGCAGGCCTGTCTGGCCGAAGACGAAAAACCCTGGTCCGAATATCCGGACCGGCCGGTACAGGAAGCGGCCCGTCAGATCATCCATCGCCGATATCTGCGAATTCTCAAAAGAGGTCGCGCCATCGGGCCGGCATCGCCGGATGATGATCTGCATTCGCTGCGGATTCAATGCAAAAAACTCCGTTACAGCCTGGAATTTTTCGCGTCGCTTTTTCCGGCCGCTCAGATGACCCGCGTGATCGGGCAGCTGAAGGGGTTGCAGAACAACCTCGGTGCGTTTAACGATCTGTCGGTGCAGCAGGCCATGCTGAAAGGGTACCTGGCCACGATCCGGCCCGGATCCAGAAAAAACCAGGATCTGGCTGCGGCCATCGGCGGGCTCCTGGCGGCCCTGTTTCACGAACAAAAAGCGGTACGGTCCCAATTTGTGACGACCTTTAAAACATTTTCCGGAATGAAAAACGTGAAGCTGTTTGCAAGGCTTTTCGGTTGATGCGTCCGTCCGGGCAGAGACATACCGTTTATCGGGGAGTATTTATTATTGACGATCAGCCGGGGGAAGGGCATCGATGAGTATCATCGCGGTATCCAGTATCAAGGGGGGCGTCGGCAAGACAGCGGCATCCGTTAATCTGGCGTATCTGTCGGCGCTCGATGGGGCGCAGACGCTGCTGTGCGATATGGATTCCCAGGGATCGGCGTCCTACTATTTCCGGATCCGGCCGGCCAAAAAATTCAACGCCAAGAAGTTTCTCAAGGGGGGCAAGCATATCGACCGCAATATCCGCGGTACCGATTATCCGGAGCTCGATCTGCTGCCGGCTGATTTTTCCTTTCGCAATCTCGACATCGCGCTCAATCATGCCAGTCCGTCGCGCAAACAGCTTGGCCGGATTCTCGCTCCCCTGCGAAAAGAATACGACCGGATTTTTCTCGACTGCCCCCCGAGCCTGACCCTTTTGTCTGAAAATATTTACCAGGCCGCCGACCGGATTCTTGTGCCCCTGATTCCAACCACCCTGTCACTGCTGGCTCTCAAACAGCAGGTCGCTTTTCTGAAAAAAATCGGACAGAATCCCGCCAAGGTGCGCATCTTTTTTTCCATGGTCGAGAAACGGAAAAAAATGCATGTGGAAATGATGCGCCGCATGGCCAGAAAGAAATGGGTACTGCCCATTGCGATTCCATATCTGGCCGATGTGGAAAAGATGGGCATCTACCGCCAGCCGGTGGTCGCGGCCCTGCCGAAATCCGCCGCCACGGCGGCCTATCGGCAATTGTGGAAAAAAATCCGCAAGAATCTCGATGCCACCTGACCCCTTATGCCAATGGCGCAGATAAAATGACCCCGGAGATAAAAAAATGGGACATACGGTCGCGGCGGGTGACGGCGCAATACCGCCTGTTCTCCATCGAGGAAAAACAGGTCCGGTCCCCCCGCACCGGGGCCGACATGGCGGTCCAGGCCATCCATTTTCCCGACTGGGTGGTGGTTTTGCCGGTTACTTCCGATCAGACCGTGATTATGGTCCGCCAATACCGGCACGGCAATGAAAAAATATGCCTGGAACTGCCCGGCGGGCTGGTCGATCCCGAAGATGAATCGGCGGAAATCTCCGCCCGGCGGGAACTGATCGAAGAGACCGGCTGGCGGCCGCAGCGGATGGTCCCGATCGGGATTGTCTATCCGCAGCCGGCGGTTTTGAGCAATCGCTGCCATTTTTTCCTTGCCCGGGATGTGGCGCCTGTCGGGAAGATGGCGCTGGACGCCGGCGAGGACATCCTCTGGACCGAAGTGCCGCTGGCCGATATTCGCGTAAAAATCAGAAAAGGCGAGATCGACAATGCCATGACCGTGCTGGCGTTTTCGTATTACTGGATGCAAAACCCGGCTGCTGGCATGCCGGGGAAGGATATATCCCGTTAGAAATGAATGCCGAACAGATGACAGAAACCATGACGGCGGGGACCGGTCCCCGCTTTTTCGTATCCGCGGCCATGTTTGATCTGGACGGGACGCTGATCGATTCCATCAACGTGTATTACAAGGTTGTGCAGACGGTGTTTGACCGGCTCGGGCTGTCGCGGGTATCACGGGATCAGATTTATGCGGCCGTGGAAGATGGCCGTTTTTACTGGGACCGGGTGCTGCCGGCCGAAGAGACGACCGCGGAGAAAGGTTTTATGCAGCGGGCGATGGTGCTTGCCCGGGAAGTCTATCCGGATATTTTCCGGCGGACGGTGGATGTTTTCGACGGCGTGCCGGCGTTTCTTGCCGACCTGCAGGCCCGGGGCATCCGGATCGGCGTCGTCACGGCCACGCCCGGCGACCGGATGGTGGAAAAGGAAGCCCTGCTGGCGCAAAAAGGCGTCCGGGACTGCATCGATGTTCTGGTCACCAATGATGACGCGCCCAATCCGAAACCGGCGCCGGATACCATTCTGGCATGCTGCGAAAGACTGTCCATCCGTCCGGCGCATGGTCTGTATGCCGGTGATACCAGCGTGGACATCCGGGCGGGCAAGGCCGCCGGCACCCGGACCGCCGCCGTTCTCACCGGGTTCGACCGCCGGCAAACGCTGATGGATGAACACCCCGATATTGTCTTAAACCGGGTCACTGATCTGGCGGGGATGATCGTTAAAAAACGATAATCCGGCCGTGCCGGACCTATAATACCCGCATCAGGAATCCCGCCTCAGGCAAATGATCTGTCCAATGGCTTGTACATGACCCAGGCATCGACATACCCCGCCCGGCGATGATTAAACGCGCGCGGGAGCACGCCAATGGTTTCGAATCCGTTTTTCCGCCAGAGCCGGATTGACCGCTCGTTGGTTGAGACCACCAGGTTAAACTGCATGGCTCTAAAGCCCAGTCGGCGGGCCTCGTCCTGGGAGTGCCGGCACATGGCCGTGCCGATACCTCGTCCCCAGGCATCTTCGGCGACCATATATCCGCAGTTACAGACGTGGGCGCCCAGACCCGGCTGATTGGGTTTGATATAGTAGGTGCCGACGATCCGCCCGTCATCCAGAATGACATAGGTGGCTGTCGGAAGATCGGTCCAGGCCCGGCGGGCCTCGTCTTCGCTGGTGTCCGGCGGCTGCGGATAGGTTTCGCCCGCGCGGAAAATCTTTTCGATAATTGGCCAGATCTGTTTCCAGTCGCCCGCTTTGAACTGTCGAATGTCAATCATTGGCCACCTGTATCTCTTCTCAAATGATGAATGGGTTGGTCTGATATTGGATCTTTTTTGACAAAATATCACAAACGATCCGGTATGGCCAATCGGGCGTTATTCTGGATGCCGGTCCTGCTGCACAGGGCCATTGCCCAGGACGATCACCGGTATTTTAAATGTATATCCGGGCCTTACCTGCTTGCCGTTAATCGGCAGCTATTCCCGGTGAATCTCTAAAGGGTTTAAAGTAGCTGGTTCACGGGGGTCTGAAGAATTTTTTTTCGCAAAG
>Ga0256846_1000545_pt1 | contig 14933 bp, 9 predicted proteins | sample TevniametaG_FD_189098 | JGI IMG/M metagenome (GOLD analysis project Ga0256846, IMG submission 189098) | Tube worm associated microbial communities from hydrothermal vent at the East Pacific Rise, Pacific Ocean - Tevnia | ecosystem: Host-associated > Annelida > Integument > Unclassified ...
TGTGTTCTTTGAGAAAGAAATAAAACTTAATTGTCTGAATTTCTTAATGTTGAAAAATGGTTGAGCGTAGCGAAACTCTTATATGGTTCAAAACTAATGAGCGTAGCGAATGCAATAGTTAGCTGAAACTTAAAATAAATACAATCAATAAAAAAATAGACATAAATCTACTTTTAGTATTACAATTGTATAATTGAATTATGTTGATTAGATTTTTTTTGTGTAAATAAACACCGTAACTTGCACAAAATTTTAAACATTAATTAAAAACATAATTTATCATGGCAAGTTTCACAAAAGATGAAGCATTACGCTATCATGAACAGGGAAGACCCGGAAAAATAGAGGTTATCCCAACCAAACCCTACCGAACACAATACGATTTATCGTTGGCATATTCACCGGGTGTGGCTGAGCCTTGTAAAGAGATAGAAAAAAATCCGCATTTGGCGGGCAGATACACAGCAAAAAGCAACCTTGTAGGAGTAATAAGTAACGGAACAGCAGTTTTGGGACTGGGCGATATAGGACCTTTGGCAGGAAAACCTGTAATGGAAGGAAAAGGCTTATTATTTAAGGTATTTGCCGATGTTGATGTATTTGATATTGAAGTAAACGAAAAAGATCCTAAAAAATTCATTCAGGCGGTAAAAGCAATTGCCCCAACCTTTGGAGGAATAAACCTTGAAGATATTAAAGCACCTGAATGTTTTGAAATTGAAGAAACTCTGAAAAAGGAACTTGATATTCCTGTTTTTCACGACGACCAACACGGAACAGCAATAATCTCAGGTTCGGGATTGCTAAATGCTCTTGAACTTACAGGAAAAGATATTAAAAAAGTAAAAGTAGTAGTAAACGGTGCCGGAGCTGCGGGTATTATGTGTGCCGAATTTTATATTACTCTCGGAGTTCAACGTAAAAATGTTTACTTACTCGATTCCAAAGGACTAATTACTAAAAAACGCGATAACATTACGGGATTTAAAGCTAATTTTATTCAAAATTCCGATATGACAACTCTTGAAGAAGTTATCAAAGATGCTGATGTATTTCTTGGTTTGTCAAAAGGTAATATCTTGACAAAGAAAATGGTGAAATCAATGGCGAAAGACCCCATTGTATTTGCTATGGCTAATCCAACGCCTGAAATTTCTTACGAAGATGCAATTGATGCTCGTGATGATATTATTTTTGCAACCGGACGTTCCGATTATCCAAACCAAATTAATAATGTGCTTGGTTTTCCGTTTATATTCAGAGGTGCTCTTGATGTAGAAGCTAGCGAAATAAATGAGGAAATGAAAAAAGCTGCAGCGTATGCTCTTGCTGAATTGGCTAAGCAAGATGTGCCTGAAACGGTAAATGCTGCTTATAACAATCAAAAACTCACTTTCGGACGTGATTACATTATTCCTAAACCGCTCGACCCGCGATTGATAACTATTGTTGCTCCTGCTGTGGCAAAAGCGGCAATAGACAGTGGTGTAGCTCGTAAACCTATTAAAGACTGGGAAAAATACAAAATCAGTCTGATGAAAAAAATGGGTATTTACAATAAACTTACAAATGATATTCATAATAGGGCGAAACAGAGTAAAAAACGTATTGTAATATCTGATGCGGAACATTACAATGTGATAAAAGCTGTTCATCTTATTAAAGAACAGGGTATTGCAGAACCTATTCTTATTGGTAATAAAAAAATAATTGAAGCTAATATCTTAAAAAATCAACCTGATCTTGAAGGTGAAGTTACCATTATTGATATTAATTCACCCGAAGAAGCCGAAAGAGTAGAGAGATATGCTCAAATGTTGTATGAAAAAAGACAACGAAAAGGTTGTACCTTCAATGATGCATTATTAAATACAAAAAAATGTAACTATTTTGGTGTAATGATGGTTGAAGCAGGTGATGCTGATGGTTTTGTTGCAGGATATGCATCTAAATATTCCGGTGCAATTAAGCCGGCTTTACAAATTTGCGGAACTAACAACACTCTCAATCATATTGCCGGTATGTATGTGGTTATGAATAAAAAAGGAACATTCTTTTTTGCCGATACTACCGTAAATCCTACCCCTGAGGAAAGAACTCTTGTAGATACAACTTTGCTTACTGCAAATGAAGTTCGCAAATTTAATATTGAACCTGTGATAGCAATGGTTTCTTATTCAAATTTTGGGTCAACAAGAGGAGGTAATCCGCAAGTAGTAAGAGAAACTGTAAAATATTTACACAAAGAATATCCTAACTTAATTGTTGATGGTGAGATGCAAGCAAATTATGCTTTTAATAAAGAGCTTAGAAATATTAAATTTCCATTTTCAAAATTAGGTGACAAAGATGTAAATACTATAATATTCCCCGACCTTAACTCGGGAAATATTGCTTATAAAATGATGCAGGAAATAGGAGATGCTAATATTATAGGTCCTATTCTTCTTGGAATTGCTAAACCTATAAATGTAGTACAAATGGAGGCTTCAATTCAAGAAATTGTTGATATTGTTGCTATTACATCGATTAGTGCTCAAACTTATACAGGCGATATTATGAAATTGTAATTTTTTTAATAAATATATAAAAAGAGGCTGTCTAAAAAGGCAGTCTCTTTTTTTGTGTAAAATTTTTTAACAGTTATGTAAAAAAAATTTACACTTCTTACCTTATGTAAAAATCATTAATGCTTGATTATCAGCAATATAACTACTTTGGCATATCTATTGAAATAAATATCTGCGTAAGCAAAAAATATACACAGATATTATGGTTGACATACCGATAGAAAAGAAAAAAGGAATAAAAAAACAGCATATTTATTTAAGTGCGGGAGTGTTTTTGTTTTTACTGATAATTTACAAAGCATTTTTTGCACATACAGTTTCTACATATAGAGTTGAAGCCGATAAACTGTCGATAGAGACAGTAACAAACGGTATTTTTTACGATTATATTACCGTTACCGGAAATGTTGAGCCTATTGCTACAATTTATCTTGATGCACGCGAAGGCGGACGTGTTGAAGAAAAAGTTGTTGAAGAGGGGGTAATGGTAAAAAAAGGTGATATTATTTTAAAACTCAGTAATCCCGATTTAAGCCTGAGCATACTAAACAGCGAAGCTCAATTAGCCGAAAAAAGCAATTTTTTACGCAACACAATGGTAGTAATGGAGCAAGAAAAGTTGCAGATAAAACGTGAATTGTTAAACCTTGAATATGACATTAAAAGGAAAAAACGCAGGTTTAATCAGAATAAAATTCTATTTGATAAAGACCTTATCTCAAAAGAACAATTTTTAACTTCCGAAGAAGATTACCAATTTACAGAACGCAGCTATGAACTTTATTTAGAACGTCAAAAACAAGATTCCATATATCGCTCTATTCAGGTTAAACAGATGAAAAGCAATTTGCACAATATGGAGCTTAATCTGCAACTTGTGCGTCAGCGTAAAGAAAACCTGAATGTGAAAGCCCCTGTTGACGGTCAGTTGAGTGCTCTCGATGTGGAGATAGGTCAGTCGGTGCCCAAAGGCGGGCGTATCGGGCAAATAAATATTCTTACATCTTATAAAGTTGTGGCTCAAATTGACGAACACTATATTGACAGAGTGAAAATCGGATTAACAGCTGTATTGGAACGGCAAGGAAAGGAATTTACTCTGAAAATACGAAAAATATTACCCGAAGTTAAAAGCGGCAGATTTTCCGTAGAAATGGTTTTTACAGGTAAAATGCCCGAAAATATGCGAACAGGGCAAACTTATTATACTCGTTTACAGCTTGGTAATCCTAAAAAAAGTTTGTTGTTGCCTCGCGGCAGTTTCTTTCAGGAAACAGGAGGTCAGTGGATTTTTGTTGTATCGGACGACGGAAAATATGCCGATAAAAAATATATAAAAATAGGACGACAAAATCCTAAATATTATGAATTGATTGAAGGTCTTTCGGCAGGCGATAAGGTTGTTATTTCAGGATACGACAACTTTGGCAATAACGACAGGCTGGTGTTTAAATAATGGTTCAATTATACAATGGTGTAATGATATAATGGTTCAATGATTTAATGCAGAAATGCAATAATGCAGAAATGAGTTGAAAGTTAAAAGTTTATAAAGTTGAAAGTTATTGCGGAGCCTAGTTTACTCCGAATTTATTTCGGAGAGCGGAGTCGAAGGCGAATTGGCAACGAAGATGAAAAATAAATTAGTGTCAATTAGTGTAATTAGTGGACAAGAAACTTTGCTATTCTGTGGCTTAGCATGATAAAAACTAAAATTAAAAAAATAAAAACTATGAAAAAAACATTACTTACTCTATTATTTTCATCATTGCTGATTGTCTCGACATCAGCAAATAAATACAATAAAAGTAAATATTTGAAATTATTAAAAACAGCCGGTGAATATACTTTTGAAGAATCAGAATTTGCAGGCTTTACTTATCAATCGGCATCAGACAGTAATCTGCAATTGCTTCGCACAACATTTAATCTTGATTCGGTAGCCGGTATCGGAACAGAGATTGAAAAAGCAAAAAATCTTATGAGTTGGGTGCATAATCAGGTAAAGCATAATGGCAACAAAGGTATTCCTAAGAGTAGAAATGCCAAAGATATGTTAGAAGTCTGTCATAAAGAAAATCGTACACTTAACTGTCGTGGTTTGGCAATAGTGCTTAACGAAGTGTATTTGTCAATGGGTTATAAATCAAGGTATGTTACTTGTATGCCAAAGGATTCAACCGATACTGATTGTCACGTAATTAATACTGTTTTTATCAAATCGCTCAATAAATGGGTGTGGATGGATCCTACTTTTGAGACTTATGTAACAGATGAGAATGATAATTTGCTGGGTATTCAAGAGGTTCGCAACAGATTAATAAATGATAAACCTTTAAAAATAAATGATGATGCTAACTGGAATAACAGGAGCAAATTAAAAATAAAATATTATTTGTATCAATATATGGCAAAAAACCTTTACAGACTCGAATGTGCAGTAAGCAGCGAATATAATTTTGAAACTTACAAAAAAGATAAACAAATAAAATTTGTGCAATTAATTCCTGTTGATTATATGTTGTATAAAAAAGGCGTAAAAGAAAACAACCACGGTATAAATGGTAGAATAGACAGAACATATATTAGCAATCCGAATATATTTTGGAAAAAACCTTAGTAGTTATACAATTAATGCGATAATGAGTTAAGCGTAGCGAAACCATTATATGTTCTTATATACCTTAAATGGTTCAAAAAATTATACAATAGAGTAATAATTTAATGCTAGAATACGATAATGCAGAAATAAGCACGGAGCCTGAGCTTGTCGAAGGCGGATTAGCAACAGAGTTGAAAGTTGAAAGAAAAAAATCTTTGTGTCCTTTGTGGTAAGAGAAATCGAAATGTTTAAAGAATAACTAAAAATTAATAAAATGTCAATACGAAATTTAAGAATATTTTTTACTCACCTGTATAAAAACAAATTTTATACAGCTGTCACTGTTTTGGGATTTACCATATCATTAACTTTTGTAATTTTATTGAGTATTTACATAAACAATGAACTGTCAATTAATAACTCACAAATAAACAAAGACAGAATTTATCGCCTCAGAAATGAAAAGTTTGCACAAGTATCACCCCCCATAGGTGGTTTATTGCAAAACGAAATTCCCGAAATTGAAAGCTATACAAGAACTTATTCAAGCGGAGCTGTATTATCTGTAAACAGCAATAAAGTATTATTTAATTATATGCTTGCCGATTCTGCTTTTTTTAAAATGTTTTCGTTTAAATTTATTGAAGGAAACAGCGAAAATGCCCTAAAAACAAAAAACTCAATTGTTTTAACCAAAGAGTTTGCCCGCAAGTTATTCGGTAACAATCCCGCTATGGGCAAACAAGTATTTATTAATTTGGAACATCCTTGCACAGTAACAGGCATTATTGAAGATATATCAAAAACATCAATGTTTGATAAATTTGATGCAATAATGAACTTTAATATACTTGCCGATTTTTGGGGTTCACCCGACTTAATGTCAAATTACGGAAATTGTTCTTTCGGGCTTTATTTAATGGAAAAAAAGAATGCAAACCTGCCGGCAAAAAAATCACAAATACAGCAACTATTTAAAAAACACTTTTGGATATACTCAAACAATATGGTAAAAGATGTAATACTGGACAGAGTCGACGATGTGTATTTTAGTGATATACAAGGAATTGCAACCCGTCAAAACAGTAGAACTTTTGTGTTGGTTTTAATTGTAATTGTTGTTATGATACTGATTTTATCAATTATCAATTACATAAATCTTACCATAGCACAAGCAGGTATGCGGGTAAAAGAGACAGCCATAAAAAAACTGATGGGAAGTTCTCGTAAAAGTTTGATAATTCAACACACCATTGAATCGGTTTTACTGTGTTATATTGCATTTTTGTTTGCTATTGCTTTAAGTTTTATTGCCGAACCATTATTTAACAATCTGCTTAATACTCAACTAAATATTGCCGATAAGTTTTCGGGTAATATGATTATTACCATTATTATATTGGTAGGAATTATAGGAATTATTTCAGGAGTAGCACCGGCATCAGCTGTTACTCGTCTTAAAGCAGTAGAAGTTATTAAAGGCGGCTTTCGCCGAAAAACAAAAGCAGTTTACTCAAAAATTCTTATAGGCTTTCAATATGTTGTAGTTATTGCATTATTGATTTCTGCCATTGTTATTTTCAAACAAACAAAATATATGCAAACATACAACCCCGGATTTAATACCAAAAATATTTTGTCGCTAGAAAATCTTCTTTCACCCGACCAATATGCAGGATTTAAAAATAAATTGAAAAATATACCCGGAGTAAAAAATGTATCTTTTGTTGCAGGAAATCCTACCGATGGAGGAAATAATAACACATTTATCTTTGATAACAAAAATGTCAGTTTTCAGGTTTTTAAGGTTGATTCTGCTTTTTTTGACATGATGAACTTAAAGATACAACCAATGGGAGCAGCATATTCAAAAGACGGAATATGGATAAATCAAACTGCCGTAAAAGCTCTTGAATTTGACACAATTCCTCAATCGGTTGATTTTATGGGAAATAGATATACTATTTTAGGTATTATTAACGATTTTAATTTCAAATCGTTACACGATAAAATAGGACCTGCATACATTAAATTGATGCCGTCGGATGGTTATGCGTGGAGTATTTTAGTGCAATTGGAAGGAAATAATTTAATAGAAACTGTTGATAAAATAAAATCGGCATACAGCGAATTTACCGACGGCATTCCTGTTGAAGTAAACTTTTTCGACGAAACAATAAAAAATTGGTATGACAAAGAAAAACGAACATCAAAATTAGTCGGGTATTTTACTTTTCTGACAATAGTAATTTCCGTAATGGGAATATTTGCAATGTCGATATTCTATAATCAGCAAAAAACCAAAGAGATAGGTATTCGCAAGGTAAATGGTGCAACCGCTTGGGAGATAATTAAAATGCTCAACAAAGATTTTGTAAAATGGGTAGCCGTGGCATTTATAATAGCAGCTCCTTTTGCTTATTACGCAATGAACCGGTGGCTTGAAAATTTTGCTTATAAAATCTCACTAAGTTGGTGGATTTTTGCTTTGGCAGGATTGGCGGTACTGCTTATTGCCTTGCTGACAGTTAGTTTACAAACATACAGAGCTACAAGTAAAAATCCCGTAGAAGCATTGAGATATGAGTAATGCAATGAGTTGAAAGTTATTTAATGATGTAATGATTTAATTATTTAATGCAGTAATGCGATAATGAGTTGAAAGTTTTTTAATGATTTAATGGTTCAATGATTTAATGATATAATAATGCTAAATCGAAGGAAGTGTCCTCTTGAAGAGACTTACAGAGGTGAAAAGAAGAAAAAACTTTGTAACCAATAAGCAATATTTAATTTTTTTTAATCTTATAATGGTTTAATGAAAAACGAAAAATTTGACTAAAATTTATGAAAGATTTAAAACAAATTATCAGAGGTTTTATAAGACAGAAAACACATACTTTGTTTAGTTTTTTAAGCATTTCTATAGGAATAATCTGTTTTTCTTATATAGCGGTTTGGGCTTACTCTCAATTGTCGTATGATAAATATATTCCCGATTTAAATCGTATTTGGCTTGTTGCTTCGGATGATAGTGTTTATAAAGATTTTGATACAACAATGCCATTGCCTTTGTCTGAACTCATTCGAGATAAATACAGTGATTTAAATTGTGCATCTTATAATTATTATGCCGGAAAATTTAAAATAAAATACAAAAACATTGTTGGTTTTGATGAGATAACAACAGCGGACTCTCAGATTATTAATATTTTACCTTTTAAATTCGTTGAAAAAGGACAACGCGAATTATTAAACACAAACAGTTTAATAATATGTGAATCAATTGCTAAAAAATATTTTGGTAAAAAAAGAGCTATTGGTGAGGTTGTTTTTATAAACGATACCGTTCCCTTTACAATCGGTGGTGTTTTTGCCGATTTCCCCGAAAATTCTACATTTAAACCCAAGATACTTTGCAATTTCGATGATTTTGGTGATATTTATTATAAATGTGAAGACTGGAACAACTACTGTTATCAAGTATTGGTAAAAACACCCCCTAATTTTGATACACAAAATTTTTCAAAAGAAATAACCCTAGCTATTGTTGAATTACACGAAACCGATGAAGTATTTACTCTTTATCCTTTATCGAAAATGCATTTACAAAGTCCGGGTGAAAAATCAATGATAAGCCATTTATTAATTATTATTATTAGTGGCTTATTACTTCTGATTGTTTCAGCTACAAACTTTATAAATTTACTTATTGCAGGGTATTTGAAAAAAATAAAAATGTTTAATACCAAAATTATATTAGGTGCACAAAAACAACATCTTATAAAATATTTATTAACCGAAACAGCAATATATTTTATAGTATCGGCTGTTTGTATATTAATACTCAACAATTTTATTATTCCTGTTCTTTCTCAAATTGTAGGTTTAAATCTCCTCACTGTTTTCGGATATAGCCGTATTATTGCAGTTCAATTGCTTATAGTAATAATAACATATATTTTAGTAAGTATTTTTCCTGCTTTTATATTAGGCTGGGGAACCTCCAAATTAGATAAATTAAATAAAAAAATAAAATTCAGAGTTAATAACCTGCTTATTATGGGGCAGTTTACTTTAGCTATATTTATTGCTGTTTCCGCTTTTTTTATGCACCGTCAAATATCTTTTGCTATATCATCTAATTTAGGATACAATTCTGAAAATGTGATAGATATTGAATGTTATGATTATCCTTTACAAAAAAACAGAGAAAATGTTGAACATTTTTTAAAAACAACACCGGAAATAGTATCATTTAGTTTTACAAGTAGTCAATTAGCAGGTTTTACTATGCGTACCACAGGATTTAGACATCCGCTTTGGAGCGAAAATGAACACGAAAAATACAGGGTTATATATAAAACCGATAACAATTTTTTTAAAACTATGCATATCCCGATTATTGCTGGAAGAGATTTTGATAATAAAAAATATAACGAAAACAGAAATATTATTATCAATAAAACATTTGCAAAAGATTTGGGAGGAATAGACAGTGCTTTAAACTTAAAACTTAAGAATGGATATGTTTATACTGTCGTTGGAGTATGCGACGACTTTTATTTTGAAAGTATGCACCAAAAAATTGAACCGTTAGTTATTTTATGTAAACAGGATAACACCCATAATATTATAGTTAAAACATTTGCTAATAATAATCGGGCAGTTTCAATAAAAATTAATAAATATTTATCGTCATTATCTGATGCACCTTTTGTTATTAAACCTATAAAACAGCAAATATCCGAAATGTATAGTGATGAAGAAAATCAACAGAGCATATTGAAACTATTTGCAGTAATATCATTATTGCTGAGTTGTATGGGATTATTTGGTTTAGTAGCTCTTGAATTAGAGCAAAAAACCAAAGAGATAGGTATTCGCAAGGTAAATGGAGCAACCGCTTGGGAGATAATTAAAATGCTCAACAAAGATTTTGTAAAATGGGTAGCCGTGGCATTTATAATAGCAGCTCCTGTTGCTTATTACGCAATGAACCGGTGGCTTGAAAATTTTGCCTATAAAATCTCACTGAGTTGGTGGATTTTTGCTTTGGCAGGATTTGCGGTACTGCTTATTGCCTTGCTGACAGTTAGTTTACAAACATACAGGGCAGCAAATAAAAATCCCGTAGAAGCGTTGAGGTATGAGTAATGCAATGAGTTGAAAGTTATTTAATGATGTAATGATACAATGATTTAATGATATAATTATTTAATGCAGTAATGCAGTAGTGCGATAATGAGTTGAAAGTTTATAAAGTTGAAAGTTATTTAATGGTATAATGGTGTAATGATATAATTATTTAATGCAATAATGCAATAATGAGTTGAAAGTTTATAAAGTTGAAAGTTGTTTAATGATATAATGGTTCAATGATTTAATGATACAATAATGCTAAATCGAAGGAAGTGTCCCCTTGAGAGTTTATCACTGTTTACTCCGATTTTTTCGGAGAAGAAATTCGGGAGGATTACAGAGGTGAAAAACAGAGAAAAATTAAATGTAATAATAAGCTAAAAGTTGTTTAAAAAATCAGTAGAAATGATAAAACAGATAATATTAAGCATAAAAAATTTCAAACGCACGCCATTGTTGTTTTTTATTAGTATTCCCGGACTTGTTATCGGTATTACGGCTGCAGTGTTGCTTATTGCATTTATTCAATACGAAACAAGTTTTGATAAGTTTTTTCCCAACAAAAACAGAGTTGTAAGGCTTTATAACATTTGGATAGAAGACAATTCGGTTGATGCTTTTCCTATCTGTTTGCGTAAAGCATACACCGAAATTCCCAACCAAATTCCCGAAATTGAAAAAGCCGTTCAAATATATCGGGGCGGTAAAACAAATGTTCATTTTAATAAAAATCAATTTAACAGTAAAAAACTTCTTTATGTCGATTCCGAATTTTTCGATGTTTTCGGTCTTTCGCTTTTACAGGGTGATAAAACCAATGCTTTAACGCAAAAATACATGGTTGTATTAACCGAATCGCTGGCAAAAAAAATATTTAACAAAACCGATTGTTTAGGTAAAAATATCAAAATAGGAAACGATAATTACACTATTACAGGCGTAATAAAAGATTTTCCGAAGAATTCCCATATAAATTTCGATTTGTTGGCTTCACTGTCAACCTTTGACCTCAGCATATTTCAGGGACTTGAATTTTTTACATATTATCTTTTAAACAAAGATGCCGATTTTAAATCTGCCGACAGCAAAATATCGGCTCTCAACAATAAACTTTTAGATGGTAAATTCGGACAATTTAATGCAAAATTCAAGTCGGGCACCGAAAAGCTGTTAGACCTTCATCTTCACAGTATTACCGATTTCGATTTGTCGGATAAAGGCGATAAGAAACAAATATTTATACTCTCTTTTATTGTATTTTTTATATTGTTGATAGCCGTAGTAAATTATATTAATCTTTTTGTGCTTTACGGCGAAAAACGAGCAGGCGAAATAGGAATCAAAAAAACCTTCGGAGCAAGCCGTTCCGACATTATAAAAATAATTTATTTCGATGCTGTATTGGTAAATCTTATAGCATTTGCATTAACATTTATACTAATAGCTATCGCAATAGCATTTATCAACTCTTATAATATTGATGTAAATATTGATTTTATAAAAACAGTAAATCTATTTAAAATAACTGTTTTTACGGTGTTTTTTATTGTTCTTGTCATAATTACGGGAGCATATCCTGCTCTTTATCTTTCAAAATTGAAGCCTGTAGATATTATAAAAGGCAAAAATTATTCGGTAAAAAGAAAAAAATGGTTGTCGGTGCTTTCGGTAATCATTCAATTTTCGATAAGTGTATTTTTAATAACAAACTTACTGATTATCAACTATCAAATAAAGCATTTGAAAAATATTCCGTTGGGATTTAATGTAAAAAATGTTATCGGTATTAATATTTCAGATAATAACCTTTCGGGAAAAGTTAAATCAATAAAAGAAGAACTTAAAAAATTGCCGTATGTAAGTAGCGTGGGGAGTTCATCTCATTTTATGGGTGGCGGATGCAGCGGGCAGCTTATTTATCCTTACGGAGAATCGGAAAAAAACGGTAAAAGTATCAATCAATACAGAGTGCAAGAGGGATTTTGTAAAACTATGCAATTGCAATTGTCGGCAGGAAGATTTTTTAACGGAACAAACGACGATAAAAGTAGCATTATTTTAAACGAGGCTGCAGTAAAAAAATTGGGCTTAAAAAATCCTGTCGGAAAATTGATGGTAATGGATGTTGACCCGCTGAAAATTATCGGTGTAACAAAAAACTTTTATTACAACAATTATTCCGGCGAAGATATTGCTCCGTTGGTTATTTCTTACGGATACAGAACAAATGTAATTTATCTCAGAATAAACGGTGATATTACCAAACAAAAACTAAAACAAATTGATGCCGTTTTTTCAAGTTTTAACAGTAATAATAAATTCGATTTTTTTAGCTTACAAGATGTGTATAAAAATAAATTTTCGGATATAAACAAACTTATGACAATGTTATTGTTAAGCACATTGTTGGCATTGTTTTTAAGTTTTACGGGAATGTTTGCTTTGTCGGTTTTTAATGTAGAAGCACGCACCAAAGAGATAGGAATACGAAAAGTATTGGGAAGTTCATCGTTGCAAATAGTTGTAAAACTTATTAAAGATACTTTAAAATGGGTAGTAATTTCAATGCCTTTGGCTTTTCTTGTTTCAGGATTGATAATGAGCAGATGGCTCGAAACTTTTGCTAACAGAATAGATATAGGAATTTGGTTTTTTATTGAAGCGGGAGTAATTGCAGTTATAATTGCCATTGGTGCAGTATCAATTAAAAGTATTATAACAGCAATGAGTAATCCCGTAGAAGCGTTGAGATATGAATGATACAATGAGTTGAAAGTTGTTTAATGATACAATGGTTCAATGATATAATGATACAATTATTTAATGCAGAAATGAATGTGGAGGCTGAGCCTGTCGAAGCCGAATTAGCACCAAAGATGAAAAATAAATTAGTGTTAATTAGTGTAATTTGTGGATAAAATCTTTGTGAAACTTTGTGTTTTCTGTGGTAAAATTGAGTTGAAAGTTATTTAATGGTACAATGGTGTAATGATATAATGATACAATTATTTAATGCAGAAATGCAATAATGCAGAAATGAGTTGAAAGTTAAAAGTTTATAAAGTTGAAAGTTGTTTAATGGTACAATGGTTCAATGATATAATTATTTAATAATGCTAAATCGAAGGAAGTGTCCTCTTGAGAGTTTATCACTGTTTACTCCGATTTTTTCGGAGAAGAAATTCGGGAGGATTACAGAGGTGAAAACAGAGAAAAGTTAAATGTAATAATAAGCTAAAAGTTGTTTAGAAAAATTCTTAATTCTCTATTTTCTTAATTTTCTTAACGACTTAATGTTTAATTAGTTGAAAGTATAGAATAATTTAATTTCTAACAATCTAATTTCTAGTAGTCTATTGTCTATAATCTAAATCTTAAAATATTACAAACTTTAAACATAAATATTATGATACAAATTAATGATTTAACAAAAGTATTCAGAACATCAGAGATTGAAACTTACGCACTTAACGGTGTAAACATTAATGTAAAGCAAGGAGAATTTGTTGCGGTAATGGGACCTTCGGGTTGCGGTAAATCAACATTGCTAAACATTGTCGGGTTGCTTGACAATCCCACACAGGGAAGTTACAAATTTGCCGATACCGAAGTAGCCGACCTTAAAGAAAAAGACCGCACAAAATTCCGCAAAGGAAATATCGGCTTTGTATTTCAGAGTTTCAATCTTATTGATGAACTGAATGTTTACGAAAATGTAGAACTTCCGCTTATTTATCTGAATATGAAAGCATCGGAGCGTAAGCAGAAAGTTCAAGAAGTGCTACAACGTATGAAAATAGGGCATCGTGCCAAACACTTTCCGCAACAACTGTCGGGCGGACAACAACAACGTGTGGCAATAGCACGTGCCGTAGTGGCAAATCCGAAACTTATTCTTGCCGATGAACCTACCGGTAATCTCGATTCAAAACACGGTATCGAAGTTATGAACTTACTTACCGAACTCAATCAGGCAGGAACAACAATAGTTATGGTTACTCACAGCGACCGTGATGCAAATTTTGCCCACCGCATTATTCATTTGCTTGACGGTCAGGTGATTATGGAAAAGCAACTTAATTAAAAGCAGAGTGAGATTATAGTTTTTCACAAAACAACCATTAATTATGTTAAAACACTATTTACAAATCATTTTCAGGAATTTACGAAGGTATAAACTTGTAACATTTTTTAATTTGGCAGGCTTGTCAATATCATTTGCTTCGGTAATTATTTTGGCAATATATCTGTGGAATGAGTTTTCGTATGATAAAAGTAACGAAAACTACAAGCAAATTTATATGCTGAAATTGCACTTAATCGAAAATGGGCAAACTTTGGAATACAACACTTTGCCCAATCCGCTTGCCGATTTGCTTCAAAAGAATATTCCTGAACTGCAACAGTTGTGTTCTTTTGCTTGGGGACCTCAAAGCTACTCGAAACCGTCAAATCCCGATAAAATTTATAATCTTAACACTTGGGGTGTTGATTCTACTTTTACCGATATTTTTACAATAAAAATAAAAAGTGGTAACAGTCATCCTTTACAAGGAAAAAATAAGATAATTATTTCGGAAAAAGTCGCAAAAAAAATCTTCGGAAACGAAAATCCTGTC
>Ga0256846_1000546_pt1 | contig 14910 bp, 16 predicted proteins | sample TevniametaG_FD_189098 | JGI IMG/M metagenome (GOLD analysis project Ga0256846, IMG submission 189098) | Tube worm associated microbial communities from hydrothermal vent at the East Pacific Rise, Pacific Ocean - Tevnia | ecosystem: Host-associated > Annelida > Integument > Unclassified ...
CGAATTTCGTATATAAGATGCTCTTTACAATTAACTTACTTATTATTAACAATAGATAGAAAAAAAAAATTTGTCAAGGAGTATAAAAAATAATCTAAAGCTTCTATTTACAACCTGCCCGTAACTTGTTAGCCTTATATAATACAAATATAAAAGGACGACAGGTATGACGTTAGAAATCTCCTCTGATATTTCCATTCCAGACAATGAGATTGAACTTGCATCCATCCGGGCCCGGGGTGCAGGTGGTCAGAATGTCAACAAAGTATCTTCGGCAATTCATCTGCGCTTTGATATTAACCGGTCATCCCTGCCACTCTTTCATAAGCAGCAGCTGCTCAACCTGAAGGATCACAGGATAAACAAAGATGGTATAATCGTAATAAAGGCACAAAAGTATCGCAGCCGGGAGAAAAACCGGGAAGATGCTTTAAAAAGGCTTAAAAAAATGATCATGGATGCAGGTATAGTGCAGAAAGCACGGAGACCCACCAGTGCGCCAAAGCGATCTGAAAAAAAACGACTGGATAAGAAAAAAAGAAGGGGTAAGCTGAAATTATTAAGGGGTAAAGTGCCAGAGGAGTAGTTATATTAATATTATTGAATTTTCAGGAGGGATAAGGTGGCAGATTTCTTACAGCAGTTTTCTCCGGTTACCCAGGCTCTTTTTGCAACACTTTTTACCTGGGGTGTGACTGCTCTGGGAGCAGCACTTGTCTTCTTCACCAGGGCTGTTAATCCGAAAATTATGGATTCAATGCTCGGGTTTGCCGCAGGTGTTATGATTGCAGCAAGCTTCTGGTCCCTCCTTGCTCCCGGAATAGAGATGGCAGAACATCTGGGTCATACCCCATGGCTTACTGCCAGTATCGGGTTCATGGGTGGTGGAATGTTCATGGGCCTTGTTGACAAACTCCTGCCCCATCTCCATCCCGGCCTTGCCATTGACAAGAGCGAAGGTATTAAAACTTCATGGCAGCGAAGCACGCTCCTTGTCCTTGCCATAACCATGCATAACATCCCGGAAGGCCTTGCTGTGGGCGTTGCTTTTGGAGCCGTGGCAGCAGGCCTTCCATCTGCCACAATGGGTGGTGCCATTGCCCTTGCCATGGGCATAGGAATCCAGAATTTTCCCGAAGGCACAGCAGTGTCAATACCATTGAGAAGGGAGGGTATGACCAAAACAAAAAGTTTTTTAATGGGACAGGCTTCAGGAATGGTTGAACCTGTTGCAGGAGTTTCAGGAGCGCTGTTTGTCATGAAAATGCAGGATATACTGCCCTATGCCCTCTGTTTTGCAGCTGGTGCCATGATATTTGTGGTTGTGGAAGAACTTATCCCTGAATCCCAGAGAAACCATGAAAACATCGATCTTGTGACCATGGCTACCCTGGCAGGCTTTACAATAATGATGATCCTTGATGTGGCCCTGGGATAACTTCTACCGTGTACAGAGCAGTACCGACTGACTATACAATAAACTGACTATACAATAAAGATTATTCTGTTTTCTTTCCTGCTGTCTTGTCAATGATTGATATGATCCAGTCAGAAATACTCTTTTTACTTATGGATTTGATATCCTTCCTGATCAGGTTCAGATCAAGCTCTGCCCTGGCCATGGTCTTATGCCCGCCGGCAGAACCGTATTTTGTAAATGCTTCCCTGGCTGTATTGCCGGCACCTTTTCTAAGGCCGTCATTCCTGAACACTATCACAAGCTTTTTTTCATAAATACCGGATATGATACTCCAGTTTACATGGGCCAGGGTGAGAAAAAAATCTGCAACCATAACAAGTTCATCAGGCTTTGATATTTTCCCTGCATGGAAAAAAACACGATTATGGATAATTCTCCTGTGCTTTATGGCCCGGCCAAGGAAATCAAGGTCTTCCTGGGTCAGCATTGCCCTTTCAACCTTTACCACAATATTATTATCTGCAAATCCGTAAAGATACTGGAATGCCTTGATATCTTTAATGCTTGCCTGGCGTGTAAAATCAGAAGTATCTGTCTTAATACCCAGCATCAAAGCTGCTGCAAGCTTTGATGACGGCTTGATACCATAGCCCTTTAAATACTCGGTCATGAGTGTTGAACAAGCGCCATATTCAGGCCTGATATCTGCAAAATCCGCCCTATCACATGTCAATGGATGGTGATCAATTATGGCATTATAATTGAATTGCGCAAACACATCGTTGTGATCCGGCTGGGAATCCACAATGGCAAAGGTATTGAATCTGCTCTTTTTTATGGTATCAAGGAGGACAAGCCCAGGCTCAGTATACTCTATCATGGCAAGGTTATCAGGCCGGGTGATTTTGTTGAAATGGGCAATTGTAACCTCGCCTGCCCTGCGCCACAATATCCTTTTAAGCGCCATGGCACTTGCAATGGAGTCAGGATCTGCATTGATCACAATAAGAAGTTTTGAAGTTGTTGAAAAAAGGCTTAAAAGATTTTTTAATTTTTTCCCATATCCCATGTCAGGCATTTCCTCTGTTTGAACTGAAAAAAAGTGTCAGGGTAATATAAGCATACCCTATTACTGCCGGCAGCACAAACCATCCGTAAAAAATCCCCAGGGGTGCAAGAACAATGGCAGTGAGCCAGTGGATAAATATTATCGTGGGGGAGTGCAGTTTTATGGGGAAATCATTAAACCTGCATATAACAGAAAGCCCGCAGAGATTCCAGCCGTAAAGAGATGCAAACACATGTACATGAAGCAGCCATTTTGTCTTTTCAGGGTTGTAATCATCAGACATTTGGAAAAATATATAGGCAATTCCTGTAACTGCTGTAAAAATCAAAAACAGGATGCCTGAAGTTAAAAAAAATTTAGGCTGGACATTGTCGGCAAACCTTAAGTAAAGAAAAAATACCATAACCACGGCAGCAAACAGTGCAAAGGTAACAAATATCTGGGGAATAAATTTTTCAAACAGAATAAAAATGAAAAAAATTATAACGCCCAGGGTTATTGTCCAGAAGCAGATTTCCATGGTGATTTTAATATATGAAGCCTCCATTTTTTTCACCATTGAAAAAACAAGGGAGAGAGTGATCAGGGAAAGAGGAAAAGAGAAACCAAGGAAGAAAGTGTTAAGAGTCAGCTTGTCCATGGAAACAAGTTTTATATACTCATTATTCAAAATCACCAGAGATGCCATGATAATCCCCGTGGAAAGGCATAAAAGGGATGCCTGATGAAATTTTTCCGAAACAGGCTCTGTTGATTTGAAAAAATTTACAGGGAAAAGCGTAAACCTTTTAATGCGGACTCTTTCCACAAGTACATAAAGCAGTATTGAAACAAAAATGGTAATTGGATAAATTTTAAAAAATGCTGATAAAGCATACACAAGGGATCCTGCAAAAAAAAGCATTACTGTTTTTGAAACCTCTGATTCTGCCTGGGTGTAATATAAAAGAATGGTTCCGCCGGAGCAGAGGTTAAAAAGGAATATGTGCAGTCTTTCAAAACTGTAGTTGTCCAGGGGAAAATAGACATGGATAAACCCGAAAACAAGGGCGGTTATCATAAGAATTGAAAATAGAATTTTTAGTCTGATACTCATCTGTCAGCATCCGTTTATATTAATTATATAATTCCAACTACCTTCCGAGCACATCCCCCAGGGCCTGGAACAGATCACCATGCTGAAAGGAAAATCCCGAATCAAGCAGTTTACAAGGCTTAACCCGGGCACTTGCAAGCAGGGTTTCCTTTGCCATCTCACCCCATAGAAGCAATGCTGCAGCCCCTGGCATTGTAAAACAGACCTTTTTTGAAAAAACTGCAGCAAGGGTTTCTGAAAACACCCTGTTTGTAACCGCATTGGGGCAGGTCAAATTAACTGGTCCTGTAATATTATCATTGTCAATAATAAAAAGAAAAGCTGATAAAAGGTCATCAATGGTGATCCAGCTCATGTACTGCCTGGCATGGGAAAGTTTAACTCCCAGGCCTGCTCTGAAGGGCATCACCATCCTTGCAAGGGCGCCTCCGGCAGGAGTAAGCACAATGCCTGTTCGTGCCTGTACAGTTCTTATGCCAACCTTAAGGGCGCCTTCAGATGCCTTTTCCCATAATCTGCATACACTTGAGATAAAACTGGTGCCCGGGCATGATTCCTCAGTCAATACAGTATCTCCGCCTTCACCATAAAACCCGATGGCAGATGAAGATATAAAAAGTCCGGGTTTTGCAGTCAGGGACTGCATCTTTTTAACAAGCAGTTCTGTTGAGACAACCCTTGAGTCAATTATCCTTTTTTTCTGTTTATCACTCCACCTGCCCCTTGAAATATCAACCCCGTTCAGATTAATAAGGACATCAAAGGGGCTCCTGCTCTCAAGATCCAGTATGCCCCTGGAAGGGTCCCAGAAAAGTTCATCTTTTGACAAGGGTTTATTTTTTCTGACAAGGCAGATAACTTCATGGCCCAGTGTGCGCAGGAAAGGAACAAGAGCACTTCCGATTGTTCCGCTGGCCCCGGAAATAAGAATTTTTTTCTTTCTGATTTTCCCGAAATAGTGTTCAAGATCATATTTAAGAATCCTGTGCCTGTAATTGAAAACTCTTTTAAGCTCTTTTTTTACAAGCCCGTAAAAGGGCCGGCTCAAAAAAGAGAAGGGAAGTTCAAACTCGACCACATCTTCCATGAGTGAGTTTTTACTATCCTGAAGGCCATGCTTTGACCTGAATATATGGGTATGCTCCCACTTTTTGAAGGGTCCCCTGACCTGATGGTCCCTGAACAGCCTGTTCTCCTTGTATTCAACATGTTCTGCTTCCCAGGTCATGGGTATGCCAAAAAGTTTAAGCCGGAACACCACTTTTACACCCTTTTTAATTCCCGGGCCTGAGCGTGTCTTCATCTGTATTGGTGCCCAGGGCGGCGTAAGCCTTGATATGGCCCCATCCCCTGCATGCCATGAAAAAAGTGTCTCAACAGGCACTGCAATTTCACTTGTTTTCCTTAAAATATTATGAGCCATACCCTGCCTGATATATTAAATGAACCATTGATTTTATACCTTTAATACTATAACAATAATTCCCGGGAGGAAACCTGTTTTTAAGGAAAGAAAAATTTAAATTCAGGTATGCTCTTTGCAAATATAACCATTTATCAGGTTTTAAACTTTAAAACTTTTTTAAAATTAACTAATATTAATTATTACTTGGGAGGATAAGAATAAATGTATAAGCCAATTGAAATAGCTGATGGTATATATTCCGTTGGGATACGCGACTGGGACATGAGAGACTTCCATGGCTATTCCACCTATGAAGGTACAACCTATAATGCATTCCTGGTACTGGGTGAAAAAAATATCCTTATTGATACGGTCAAGGAAAAATTCGGCAACGAACTTGTGTCCAATATCAGCAGAATCATTGATCCAAAGGACATTGATGTTGTGATCAGTAACCATGCAGAACTTGATCACTCAGGATCAATCCCGAAAATAATGCATAAGATCGGCCTGGAAAAACCTCTTTATTGTTCAAAAATGGGAGCAAAAAACTTAAAAAGCCACCTGAATGAAGATTTTAACTTTCAGATTGTAAAAACAGGAGATGAACTTAAACTTGGAAACAGAACTTTCTCATTTATTGAGACAAAAATGCTTCATTGGCCGGACAGTATGTTCACCTATCTTGCAGATGAGGCAATTTTGTTCTCAAGTGACGCCTTTGGCCAGCACTATGCAGGGGACATGTTCTTTGACGATGAAATCGGTGATGAGATAATACCCCATGCAAGGAAGTATTATGCAAATATCCTGCTTCACTTTTCACCAAGGGTTCAAGCCCTCATCAAAAATGTAACTGAGATGAACCTTAAAATTAATATGATCTGCCCGGACCATGGCATTATCTGGAGAAGTGACCCTTCAAAAATAATCAGGATCTATGATAAATGGTCTAAACAGGAACCTGAAAACAAGGTGGTTGTCATTTTTGACTCAATGTGGGACAGTACAACCAAAATGGCAAGGTCCATAACATCCGGCATTGAATCCGAAGATGTTAATGTAAGGCTTATGAACACAAGAAAATGGCACAGGAGTGATATCATGACAGAGATCATTGAAGCAGGCGCCATTGCTGTTGGTTCTCCCACACTTAATAATAATATCTTCCCTGTGATTGCAGATGTTATGACATATATCAAGGGGTTACGTCCCCAGAATAAAATTGCAGCCGCCTTTGGCTCCTATGGCTGGAGCGGCGAAGCCGTGAAAATATTAAACAGGGAATTCAATGAGATGAAGCTGGATGTTATTGATGAAGGCGTAAAGGTCCAGTTTGTCCCTGAAGAAGCTGACCTTGCACGCTGTTTTGACCTTGGTGTCAAGATTGCAAAGGAACTTAAGAACAGATTACCCGGAGGCAGATAATGGCTAATGAATTCAGTGCAGATGATATCTTTAATATTGCCATAAAGATCGAACAGAATGGTGCAGAATTTTATCGGAACGCAGCAGAAAAAATTGATGACCAGGAAAACAGAAAGTTTCTCCTTGACCTTGCTGACATGGAAAAGAGCCATGAAAAAACCTTTGTAAACATGCAAAAAGAGCTTAAGGACAGGGAAAAAAAATTAACAACCTTTGACCCTGAAGATGAAAACATTCTATACCTCAAAGCCCTGGCAGACCTGCGTGTATTTTCCGGGAAGGAAGAACCTGCCAATGATTTTAAAAGCATACTGCGTGCTGCCATCCATGCTGAAAAAGACTCTATTGTATTCTACCTTGGAATAAAGGAGATGGTCCCGGAAACATCGGGCAGATCTAAAATCGATGGAATCATTAAAGAGGAAATGTCCCATATACGGCTTCTCATGGAACAGCTTAAGTCTTGAGAATATTATAACTTCAAATTATTTCTAAAAGCCCCTGTCTTGATTCAGCCAGGGGCTTTATTTTAATTCAGCCCATATTTTCTTATTATTTTTTAATACTGATCCCGGCATGTTCCAGGATGTCAGGCACAATATCTGTCCAGCCCAGGGGCATGATATGGACTCCCTGTACCATGGATTTAATCTCTTTGATAAATCTGCCTGTCATTTCCGCACTCTTTTTCTTCCTGTCTTCCTTGTCAACTGTTCCTATTTCATCAATCCAGCTTTCAGGAACATGGATACCTGAAACATTCCTGTTCATGAATTCACCCATGCGGGGAGATTTTAACACAACAATGCCTGCCTGTATGGGGCAATTGAATTTTTCTGCTTTTTTAATAAATTTTTCAAAAAGTTTTACATCATATACTGCCTGGGTCTGGAAAAATTGTGCGCCTGCATCAATTTTCTTTTTCATTTTCATCAATTGCAGGTCAAGGGGTTCAAAATTTGGATTAACTACAGCACCAAAGGCCATATCCAGAAAATTCTCGATCCTGTTCCCTGAAATATCAGAACCGTTTTTAAGGCCTCTGGCCATCCTGATCAACTGCACTGAATCAAGATCAAACACAGGCTTTGCCTCTTTGTGATCCCCCAGCTGAATATGATCCCCTGTTAAAAGCAGGACATTATCAATACCCAGGGAATAGGCAGTAAGCAGATCTGACTGCAATGCCAGGCGGTTTCTGTCCCTGCATGTAAGCTGGTAAACAGGCTCAATACCATTGGTCTTAAGACGTACACTTGCTGCAAGAGAGCCAAGTCTCATGACAGCTGACTGATTATCAGTAACATTTACAGCATGGACATGACGGTGCAGGCTCAGAGCTTCAATGGCACAACTTGGTTCAATACTTTTATCTCTGCTGATTGCACCTTTAATGGGCCCGACTTCTCCTGTGACAACAAATTCACCTTTATCAAACAAGGTTGTAAGCTTCATTATTTAAGACTCCTTTAAATGTTTAATACCTTTTAATTATTTGTGCAGCTGTTCAATCCTGGTTACTCACCGTAACAGTGCCGCCTATGGAGCGGAATGTTGCTTCTGTCGGGCTGACCTTAAGGGTTCTTGGACGGCTCCATTTGGAATTATTCTTGGCAGGCTGGTAGGAATCAAGGAGATCAAGCCGTCCAAGTTTCTTAAGCCGCTCATGGATCATTATCCACCCGCAGGGGCGGTTCTCATCCACTTCACAATGGCCGTTTTCAGCTCCGCCGCAGGGGCCGTTCAACAACTGCTTGGCACAAAGGGTCATGGGGCACAACCCGCCTGTGAATTCAATAATACATTCGCCACACAAAGAGCAATACTCTTCAATGTCAGTATCAGACACAGTCTCCCCGCCAAAAACCGTATCACAACCCGGATGAACCATTCCGCCATTGGTGGCATCAATCACAGTATGAACACCCTGGCCGCATCCGAGTATGAGAAAGGAATCAGCCTTTTTCACCTCATCTGCATGGTCTTCCATTAACACCTTTTTTGTATGGGACAGCTTGCATAAAGACATGCCCTGGGGTCCGGGGACTGTATAACCAACAACTTTAACGCCTCTGTCAGTAAGCCGCTCTGCCATCTTTTCAGTTTCTGCTTCGCCTCCGGAATAACATTTCCAGGCACAATTATTACACCCGACAACAAAAACTTTTTCACCGGGTTTAATATGTTTTACAATCTCTTTTATTGGTTTCTGGATGGTTGCATGCATCTTTTTGTCTCCTTAAATTAAAAACCTTCTTTAAATTAAAATCATGTACATCTAGTAGGTCAATACAGCATCTGCTTTAATTATGGCAAGATTGAGCCGGCCTGCAGCAGTGATCTTTGATCCCTTTGTCAGTTCAGACTCTTCAATATTTCTCTCCTTAATACATGGCATGCAGACAAGAAGCTCCCCTCCAAGGTCAATAAAGTCTTTCATCAATTTGTCAATGGTTGGAAATCCGCCGCCCGGAAGCATATTTTTCCTGTATTCATCCTTGGCAAGGTAGACTCCATTGCCCTGGAGAACAATTGTTGCCTTAATATCCATGGCAAGTGCAGCCAATGCCATTACAAAAGGCATACTGGCTTTTTCAGGATTTTCCCCGGCACATGTTGCAAAATAGATTATGGTCTCTTGTTTTTCTTCAGCCATTCTTTTTTCCTCATTTGTTTTAAAGTTATAATTTTATGCCAATGCGCGCTGTTTCACCTTCATCAAATACAATACCAATGGTCTGTAAAGCTGGTGTGTCCACTTGGCAAAAGGGACTTCTATGACCAGCATGGGAACAGCAATCATCAAATGGATTACATAAAGATAATAGGTTGTAAGCGGCATTTCCAGTAACCGTGTAAAATGGATCAAAATACCTGTAAATGTTGTCAGCCACAACAGTATAAGAAATGCCCAGTCTGTGGAGTGGGTTTTCATATACGGCCGTACACTTTTCCTGAGCCTTCCTGCCATGGCATATGTTGTGCCGTACAATATTGCAAAGGTTGCATAATATCCCAGGAACCTGATGGGATTTAAGATGGAAAGTATCTCATCCCTCTGGAACCATCTTAAACCAATAACCACCAGGATAAAAATTGTGGAGTACCCTGTCATAATCAGAAGATGGTTAATCCATAATATTTTCTGCTGCTTTTCCCTGCATGAATTAAATTGTTTCTGGGTTATGAAATGGAGGATAAACTCTTTGAGCTCTTTATAATAAAAACTGACTGGTACTCCGAAAATAAGAATAAAAGGACTTTGTTGACCTTTGTACCCCTTGACATACTGACCTGGCTGTCCCATGACTCCCCTTGCAAGCCTGAAGGCGTTGGAGAGCAGAAAGGCTGAAAGCACCACAAGCATAATAAGATCAAGTATCTCAATTGTGGTGTTGGGAGCAAATACGTTCAAAGCCACCCTGTCTGTAACCATGGGGCCATGGAAAAAATAGAATCCCAGGCCCACCAGAAAAGCAATGAATAAAATTGATGCAATCTCAAACACCTTTGATGTATAAAAGAGTTTTGATATGCCGGTTATATCATATAATGACGTGGTATATCTTCTAAGCCCCATCATGACAGCTCCAGGGTCGGCATCCCTGGGGCATGTATCTGAACAGTCGCCGCAATAATAACATAACCAGGGTTCAGGGCTTTGAACAAGTTTATCTGTAAGACCCAGCTGAAGGTATCTGATCACCTTTCTCGGGAAGGGAATATCCTCTGTTGAAAGAGAGCAGACAGCAGTACAATTGCCGCAGTTAAAACATGAAGAGGCACTGTCAGCACCATACTCCCCCATCAATTCCATTATGTCCGGATTTACTTTTAAGCTCATCTGATATCTCCGTATTATTAATTCTCTGAAGAGAGTTGATATTTAAAATAATCTCCCTCTTTTTCCTTTTCCACTGCCAGGCCGAATTTTTTCAATCCAGACACATAAACCAACACCTTTGCAGATGGTTCACCTGTTGCCGCAGCTATCTCAGGAATCGTCATTGGCTGATCCTTGATCCGGGCCTTTATTTTTTTAAACAGCTTATTATTCTGTTTTATCGTATTTCTGGCGCGTTCCACCTGTACTGCCCGCTCTTTTCTAAGTAGTTTCAATGCCTCTTTATGATTATCTTCCATCTTATTGTCTCCTTAGTCGGCCAGAATGGCATCAACCATTTTTTCATACTGTTTTAGAGTCCAGCCGTTTACATCAATGGCATTTTCAGGGCATACTGCTGTGCATATGCCGCAGCCTGTGCACAGGGCAGGATTCACCTTTGCAGTTTTATCCATCTCAATGGCATTTTCCACGGGACATGCCTTTGCGCACTCGCCGCTGCCCCTGCAAAGGTCAGGATTTACCCTGGCCACAAATGGATCAAGTTCAATGAATCCTTTACCCAGCAAAGCGGTTGTTTTTACGGCTGCTGCCTGGGCTGCTGCACATGACTCGGTTATATCCATGGGCGCCTGGCAGGTGCCGGCAAGAAGAATCCCTGTATTGGCAACCTCAACCGGCCGTAATTTCGGATGCACCTCCTGGAGAAAACGGTCTGCCCCCACAGGCAGTTTCATCATTGCAACCATATCATCAATGTTATTGGGTATCATTCCAGTTGCAAGAACTACCATATCCACATCAACCTCAATCTCTTCATTAAAGGTAAGCACATCCTTTACCTTTATGTTGACTGGAAATTCTTTGCCCTCCATCTGCGAAACAACCGGGCCTGCCTCAGGTTCAAACCTGAAAAACATGACCTGGTTTTTTGATGCATCATCATAAAGATCTTCCTGGAATCTGCCATAGGTCCTGATATCTCTGTAAAAGTCAAACACATGGGTTCCGGGAAATCTTTCCCTGATCTCCACAGCCATCTTTAATATTGCACTGCAGCATGTTCTGGAACAATACTCATTCAGATGCCCATCCCCATGTGGTTCATGTATACCCGGAATCTGACGGCTTCCGACACAATGGATAAAGGCGATCCTCTTTATTTTTCTATCATTTAAATAAAGGTATGCACTCTTTTTTCCACTGTTTTTTTCCTTTTCAATATCCTGGATAAATTGCTGCAGGGTTGTAACATTCTCAACTTCATCATATCCAAATTCGCCTTTAAATGGTGTGTATGTGTTAAAACCAGTTGCCATGATAACAGCACCGGTTTTAATATCCATCTCACCTGTTTTTTCCTTGGAACTGTCAACAAATATGCCTGAACCTGCAATAAATTTACCAGACAGATTGCCAGAACCATTTTCAGAATCAGGACAATCAGATTCTGTGATGGTCAATTCAAAATTGCCAATAAATCCTTTAAATCCCGAAACCTTACAACAGGTATAAATCTTAATTTTCTCACTCTCTTTAATGGCAGTATAAAGATCCCTGATCAAGTTTTCTGCACTGCTTAAGTCAGGGTAAAGAGTGTTAAGCTTTGCAGCCTGACCTCCCACAAAAGCTGATTTTTCAATGATACTTACTTCAAACCCCTGTGTTGCAAGATCAATACTTGCCCTCATACCTGCAATACCACCTCCTATGACAGTGACATGTTTTCTGGCATCAACTATTATAGGATCAAGTGCTTCAAGGTGTTTTGCCTTTTCATGGGCCGCAGTTACAAGTTCTGCTGCTTTTTTTGTTGCAGCTTCTCCGTTGTGCACCCAGGATACCTGCTCACGTATATTGGCATGTTCATAAAGATACTGATTCATCCCTGCCCTTTTTATGGCACCCCTGAAGGTGGTTTCATGGAGGCTTGGAGCACAGGATGCAACCACGACACGATCAACATCACCATTATTAATGTCGTTCTGGATCAACTCCTGACCAGGGTCTGAGCACATGAATGAGTTGATATGCACCCTGCTTACACCTGGCAGATCCTTTACATTTTCTGCCAGTTGTTCCACATCAACATGGTCGGAGATATTGCCTCCACAACGGCAGATATATATACCTACTTTCTCTTCCGGCCCGCCAGAGCCATTGGAAGATTCATCCTTTAATTTATCTTTATTATGGTTGCTCATAATATGATCTCTCTTTAAGATTAATAATGGTTTTTCATATAATTTGAAGCTTCCATGGCAGCAGCCCCCGATTCTGTAATTGTATCAACAATATCCTTGGGCCCCGAAGCAACTCCGGCTGTAAAAACCCCTTCAAGGGTTGTAAGGGCAGGTTTGACCCTGGGCATACTGCACTTTATAAATGCGTCCCTGTCCTTTGCAAGGTCACACACTCCCGTGGGATCCCACTCAGGGATCATGCCAAGGGATAAAACAACCAGATCATGGTCACGGTTCATAAGCTGCCCCCCCTCTTCCTGGGCTTCATATTTAAGAGATACTGCCTGGCCGCTTCCCTGTGTGATGGAGGCAATTTTCCCCTTTACAAATTCAATGCCCATGGCCCTGGCATTCTGGTAAAACTGCTCATACCCTTTTCCAAAAGCCCTGATATCCATATAATAAATGGTCAGGTCTGCCAGGGGGAGAGCTCCGGACAACAGCATGCACTGCTTAATAGCATACATGCAGCACACCCTTGAACAATATGTTATACCAAGGCTCTTATCCCTGGATCCTGCGCACTGGACAAAGGCAATGGACTCAGGCTCCTTTCCATCTGAAGGGCGGAGAACCCTCATATAGGGACCATGGGGAGCAAGAATCCTCTCCATCTGAAGTGATGTAATTACATTTTCAATTCCACCCTGGCCATATTCCTTTTTCTGATTAATGGCGGTTAGATTAAAGCCTGTTGTAACAACGGCTGTTTTTGCCTCCAGGATAAAATCAAAGGGCTTTTGAAAATAATCAACAGCATCTGTAGGACAGACTTTTTCGCATTTACCACACAAAGAGCAGTTGTCAGAATCTATCAGGGCAAGCTGGGGAATAGCATTGGAAAAAGGAATATAGACTGCTTTTCGCAATGTAAACCCTCCCTGCTCTTCATCGGGAAGATATACCGGACAATTGTATTCACACTTGCGGCAGCCAATGCATTTATCAGGATCAATATACCTTGCCTTCTGTGTCACAGATGCAGTGACAATATTATTCCGGCGGTCAAGGGAGTTAAGGGTGCAGTAAGTAAACAGGGTAATATTATCATGGTGGGCTGCGGCAGACATTTTTGGAGTTGTAATACAGCTTGCACAATCAAGAGTTGGAAACACCTTTGCAAGGCGGATCATTTTCCCGCCAATTGATGCATCCTTTTCCAGAACAGCCACCTTAAACCCCTGATCACCCAGGTCAAGGGCTGTCTGTAAACCAGCAATCCCTCCGCCAATGACAATGGTGTCAAACACTTGCTTTTCTGCACTTGCTGCATTTGCAGCATTCTCAGCATTCATATATTGCCTCGCACATTTTAAAACAGTTTTAATTTGAGTTTATTTAAGTTCAGTTTTCATTAAGAACAGGCCTGCCAAGCTCCTTAACCAGGGCATTCATCTGGTTAACCTCATTGAGAAATGCTCTGTTGCAGACAGTGCAGATGGAGGTCAGGCGCAATCTTTTAATTTCAATATCTTTTTCTTTCATCAGTTTGTAAACATTATCCAACCGCTTTGCCAGGGCATGGTATGCACCCTCATAAGGGCACTCCTCTCCACAGGACATAATAATAATTCCGCCGCAGCCTTTTCTGAAACAGTCAATATAGAACTTTTCAGGGAAGAGTACTGGTGCTCTGACCCTTAAAATATAGGTGTTGGCAGGATAGGATGAGTGTGCCTGCCCAACTGAATTAGCACCGGGATAAGCACACGCCTCTGTTGCAAGGATAATTATTTTAGCTTCTCTGTTTATCTCTTTGTCCTGTTCAGGCATGGGATTACCCCCTATTTTTTTCTTACAACAAAATGCCTGTCATAACCATCAGCCTCAAGAAAGCCGAGATATTCATGACCAACCTTGCCTGACCAGGCAGGGATATCATTCCTTGTTCCTGCATCATTGGAAAGAATTTCAAGGGTCTGGCCGACCTGGACTTTACCAATTCCCTTTTTTGCTTCCAAAAGGGGCCCGGGGCATGCACTTCCCCTTGCGTCAACCTGATCGTCTGCTTCTATTGAATTTAGATCTGTCATTTTCCCATCTCCTTTAAATTTTTCAGTAAATTTTAACCATAAGAGCTGCACCCCCAATAAAACAGTATTGCTTTTCATCATAATCAGGTGCACTGCCCGCTCTTTTTATGCAACAGAGCAAAGTTGGTGCCAAACCAGAGAAATATTAAACAAGATCATCCCATACTCCTCTGATATCAAGGAGATAATAATTAGCCGTACCATAAAAAACAGAATAAACAGAAGCAGGATAATCCGTTACTTAAGAAATAAGTAACGTTTTGGTTGCGCAACTTAACTGAATGATTTGTAATAAACTTCTCTTGTATATGGTAAAAAAGTTTAGAAAAGGCTGGTAATCATAGAAATAGAGCGCGGTCTTGGAAAAAAAAT
>Ga0256846_1000547_pt1 | contig 14908 bp, 15 predicted proteins | sample TevniametaG_FD_189098 | JGI IMG/M metagenome (GOLD analysis project Ga0256846, IMG submission 189098) | Tube worm associated microbial communities from hydrothermal vent at the East Pacific Rise, Pacific Ocean - Tevnia | ecosystem: Host-associated > Annelida > Integument > Unclassified ...
ACGATTCAAGATGCCTGGCGCCTGGCCCGCGAACAGACCGATATCACGGTTTCCGCCACCGGCTGTGCCGGTCTGGCCGGCCTGATCGAATTAATCAAAACCGGCGCGATCGCCCCGACGGAAAACGTCGGCCTTTTTTTTACGGGGATCGACCGCCAAGGAGGAAAATATGTCTGAGAACCAACGCGTTACCGGTCCGACCTTTGCCGAAATGCTCGACCCGGACCGGATCGATCCAGCGATTCGAGCCAAAGCCCTGGCCGCCAGAAATACCGATCCCCTCGATCCCATCAACCTTTTCAATATCACCTGGAAAAACGAAAAGAACGAGATTTATCACGAGGTGCTCCCGTCCGGGCTGACCGGGGTCGACACCCCTATCGTGGTGCTTTACGGGGTGGATTTTCCCACCGGCAGCCACAAGGTCGGGGCCACCTATTCTGTTTTAATCGAAAAATCACTCACCGGCGAAGTCGATCCGGCCCGGGATACGATCGTCTGGCCGTCGACAGGTAATTACGGCATTGGCGGCGCCTGGGTGGGGTGCCGCATGAATTTCGATTCCGTGGTTATTCTCCCCGAGGAGATGAGCCAGGAGCGGTTTGATATCGTCACCGGCTATGGGGCCCGGCTGTCGCTGACACCGGGGTGCGAAAGCAACGTCAAGGAAATTTATGACAAGTGCCACGCGTTGCGGGCCGCCGATCCGGATCGGGTGCGGATCATGAACCAGTTTGAAGAATTCGCCAATTACCGGTTTCACTATGCCGTCACCGGAAATACCATTGTCGAACTGGCGGCGATTCTCAAGGAGCGGGGCATCGGCAGCGGCAGGGTGTCGGCGTATGTGTCGGCCATGGGATCAGGCGGCACCATCGCCGCCGGAGACCGGCTGAAACAGGTCTGGCCGGGTGAACATAAAATCATCGGCCTGGAACCGGTCCAGTGTCCCACGTTGTACTGGAACGGCTATGGCGGCCACGATATCCAGGGCATCGGCGACAAGCATGTGACCTGGATTCACAATGTGACCAACATGGATGCCGTCATGTGTATCGACGATATGGAAAGCAAGCTCGGCCTGCAGTTACTGACCGAGGCGCCGGGCTGGAAAGTACTGACGGAAAAATACGGTATCGATGAAAAACGGGTCCGGCGCCTGTCTGAAATTTTTGGTATTTCCGGGGTCTGCAATGTGCTCGGCGCCATCAAGACGGCCAAATTCTATAATATGGGATCCGATGATCTGATCGTCACCATCTGCACCGATGCCATGGATCGATATCATTCGGTGATGGATCAGCTGACGCAGTCAGAGGGACCGATGGATGAAACCGAGGCGGAAGTCCGGCTGGTCAGTATTTTTCACAAACAGAAATGTGACTGGATTGCCGAAGGGACCCGGCACAATCGCCGCCAGTGGCACAATCTTAAATATTTTACCTGGGTTGAACAGCAGGGAAAAAGCATCGAGGCGCTCAACGCCCAGCTGACACCGGCATTCTGGCTGGCCGAGCAGGCCAGGGTGGAAACCATTGATCAATTAATCGAAGCCTCACGGGAGTCGTAACGGCTGCGCGGCGGCCATGCCGGCAAGGCGACCCGGTACTGCGCCGAGTCGCCTTTTAACTCCTGTCATGAGCATAACCCACTGGAATATATGCACTACGAAGGCCCCATCTATCGCCCGCCGAGCGAAGCCGACAGCCTGCTGATCCAGGCCACGGTCGGCTGCCCGCACAACAAATGCACCTTCTGCATGGTCTATAAAAAAGGGCCGGCCTACCGGGTCCGCCCGGTCCGGGAGATCTACCGGGACATCGACGAAGCCGCCGAGACGGTCGGTGCGCGCGTCCGGACACTCTTTTTTCCGGCCGGCAATACCATTGCCATGCCGACCACGGATCTGGCGGCGATCTGTCGTTACAGCCGGGAAAAACTGCCGCGCCTGCGGCGAATCACGGTCTATGGGTCATCTCCTTATATTGCCCGGAAAGGGCTGGCCGATCTGATTACTCTCCGGAAGGCGGGGCTGAGTCGAATTCACGTGGGGCTGGAAAGCGGTGACGACGAAACCCTGAAGCGGGTGAAAAAGGGCACCACCGCCGACGAACAGATTGCCGCCGGTCAGATTGTCCGGGCGGCCGGCCTGGAGTTGAGCGAATATGTTGTCCTGGGTCTGGGGGGGGCCGACCGGACAGGTCCCCATGCCCTGAAAACCGCTGCGGCGCTGTCGGCCATTGCCCCCGATTTTGTCCGGCTGCGGACACTTGTTCCCAAAATCAACACCCTGCTGCTTCACCAGATCGAAAAGGGCCGTTTCCATCTCCTGTCGCCCCATGAGGTGCTGAGGGAAACCCGGCTTCTGATCGAAAATATCCGCTGCAATACAATCCTGGCCAGCGACCACTACACCAACTATATTAACCTGTCGGGGAACCTGCCGGCAGACAGAAACCGGCTGCTTGAAGCGGTTGACATGGCTTTGGCTCTGGGGCCGGAAAATTTCCGGTCCGAATTTATCGGCACCCAGTAATTCCATGGACCCCGGGATGGGATACAGCCAGACAGCAACCGATATCCGAGCGGCTGTCGATCATCACCAGCTGATCGCTTTCGGCGGGAATGCCGTACGCCATGAGCAGTCAATTATTTTTCAGGTGGCGACGATGAACGACAATGAGGTAAATGGATCACAGCGGTTGCAGGGTGGCGGGGAAAAACGTGTGAGTGGGTGGCGCCAAACATGACCGAATACCGGAAATCTGAAAAACGGAACGGGCATTGCCATGTTAAGCGACGGCCGGAGATGCCGGCCGTTTTGTATATGGGTGTCTGGTTTAAGCGTTTTTCTCTTTTTCAATCTGATCGGGTTTCTGATCAGTGTCCTTGACGCCTGATTTGAAATTCCGGATGGCCTTGCCCATGCCGCCGCCAATTTCGGGCAGTTTGCCGGCGCCGAAAATAATCAGGATAATGACAAGAATAATAATCAGTTCCATGGGTCCAAGTCCAAACATGGGTCCTCCTATGCGTCCGGATGCATTTGTTTGATTTCATTGAGGAGCCGGCCAAACTCCCTGGATGTTAAATACCGATCCACGGCTTTCTGGTGGTCGATCCACAACCGCCATTCGTCGGCCCAGGCCGCAGTGTGCCAGTAATAATCAGAATGGCCGTTGCCGTTGCCCCAGGCGATGTAATCGTGATAGTCGTCCGCGCAGCTCTGGCAGAACCGGTAGGGCGTTTTTCCGGGGGCCGGGTTCCGTCGGGCATTGCCCTGCCGGCCCGTGTCAAGCTGGGCGCCGCATTTATCACATTTAAAGGCGCAGCGGGCGCACTTAAAAATTTTACGTACGGCCAGAACCTTCCGTTTCCGGATGATTTCCATTTTTTCCCGTTTGTCCATCTGTCGCCGCGTATCGATGGGAATCACAGTGGCCATTGTTTCCCCCAAACGGAAAGAAAAAAATCCGGACTGTCCAAGTTGAAAGATATCATCGGCAACCGGAGGTGTCAATCCTTTCCCCGGCCAATGAGCGGCTCGGGCTGGGCGGGAGGCATCCGGCGGCTTGAGTGCCGGGGCGATCCGTGGTAGTTTGCGGCAGTTCCGGCGGATCATTTACATGCAAAAGAGGTATGCCCATGAAAACATCTTTCAGCCCCGAATTGCGGTCCACCCTGATCGGCAGTCTGCCCTACGGGGACCATCAAAAGGCGCTGGCGCAGATGCTGGCCCACACGCCGGATATTCCCGGCTGGATCCAGCTGCCTATCCGTCCCGAAGAGCAGATGATCCCCCAGTTTCTCGGCGGCCTGCCCGGGCTGCGCAGCGAGGATGACCGTCGTTTCATCGTCGTGGGTGAAGCGGCGTTTGATACTGAATTGTTGACGTTTTACGAAAAATACCTGCTGGCCACCGAGGGAGACGGCGATCTGGCCGAACTGGGATTCGGCCTGACGCCGGAAACGGCCGGCGGGTTTTTTGCCCTGGTCGACTATCTCGGGGCCCCGGCCGTTGCACCGGTGGCGGTCAAGGGGCAGGTGACCGGGCCGATTACTTTCGGTACCGGCGCCAAGGATAGAAACGGCCGGTCGATCTTTTACGATGAGTCGGCGCGGGATGCGGCCATCAAGCGCCTGGCGCTGAATGCCCGCTGGCAGATCCAGATCCTTGCGGCCTTTGGTTATCCGGTGATTATCTTCATCGACGAGCCCGCCCTGGCCGGTTTCGGATCATCGGAGCTGATCAGTATTTCACGGGAAGATATCATCGCCAGTCTCGGGGAAGTGGTTGCGGCGGTGCATGCCGCCGGCGGCATCGCCGGCATTCATGTCTGTGCCAATACCGACTGGGACCTGGTGCTGGCGTCGGGGGTGGATATCGTCAACTTTGACGCCTATCTTTATTTTGACCGCTTTATCCTCTATCCCGATCAAATCAAAACGTTTATCGCTGACGGCGGTATCCTGGCCTGGGGGATCGTGCCCACCGGTGATCCGGAACATATTGCGCGGGAAACGCCCGGGCGCCTGGCCGACCGGTGGCGGGCGCAGGCCGGACAGGTGGCCGATCTCGGGATTCCCATGGAAACCGTCGCCGCGCAGTCGATGATTACCCCCAGCTGCGGCACCGGATCGGTCTCCATTGACCAGGCCGAAAAGGTGCTTAGCTTGACGAAGAACCTGTCGGATCAACTCCGCCGTGAGCTGCTTTGATCCTTTTTTTTACCATCAACCGTTATCCATATTATATTAAACAGGAAGCCCCATGACCGAACCCCGTCAGATTGAACCGTTTTCCGGTGCCGACAAATACGTTCTTGACGAAGAACTGGCCGCCATTGTCAATATCTCGATGGCCTTGGAAATGCCCCTGCTGCTCAAAGGTGAGCCGGGTACCGGCAAAACCATGCTGGCCCATGCCATTGCCGGGGCGCTCGACATGCCGCTGGTGGTGCTCAATGTCAAATCGAGCATGAAGCTGGTGGAGGCGCTCTATCAGTACGATACCCTTACCCGGCTGAACGACAGCCGCTTCGGCGATTCCAGCCGGGATGTCAGCGATATCGAGGCGTACATTAAAATGGGCAAGATCGGCCAGGCGTTTACCGCCGACAGCCGGGTGGTGCTGCTCATCGATGAAATCGACAAGGCGGACACCGATTTCCAGGACGACATGCTTGACGTCCTCGACCAGATGGCTTTTGACATCATCGAGATCGACAAAACCATCCGTACCCGGCACCGGCCGGTGATCGTGATCACGTCCAACGCCAAAAAAGACCTCTCCGATCCGTTTCTGGGCCGGTGCAATTTTCACCATATCGCTTTTCCCGACCCCAAGATGATGCGCCGGATCATCAAAGTGCATTTTCCGGACATCGATACCGCCCTGATGGACAACGCCATCGATGCCTTTTACCGCATGCGGGAGCTGGAGAATGTCGAAAAACGGCCGGCCACCCGGGAACTGATCAACTGGATCCGGGCGCTTCGGTTTGATCCTGACTTTAAGCCCCGGCAGCTGGCCAAGGGCGACATCCCCTACCTGGGCGTGCTGTTCAAAAAAAGCGGCGATTACCAGAAGGCCGCCACCACCGTCCAGAGACGGCGGTTGTTCTGATCGGCGCCGGCGATGTTCATTGATTTTTTCTATCAGCTTCGGGAGGCGGGAATTCCGGTTTCACCGACGGCCTTCATCACCCTGCACAAAGCCCTGGCCAAGGGGCTGGTCGGGTCGTTGAACGCGTTCTATACGGCCGCCCGGTGCATTCTGGTTAAAAGCGAGCGCTATTTCGACCTGTTTGATCAGGTTTTTGCCCACCATTTTAAAGGCGCCGAGATGCCGGCGCCGGATGACACCGTCATCGATGACATGGCCCGGGCCCTGCTCGAATCCTGGCTGAAGAATCCGAAAATGCTGGCCGATGCCCTCGGTATCGATGAATCGACGCTCAGCCGCATGTCGCCGGAGGAGCTGATCGACTATTTCAAGGCCCGGTTGAAAGACCAGGAAGGTGAACATCACGGCGGCAGCCGCTGGATCGGCACCGGCGGCACGTCGCCCGTGGGGCATTCGGGGACCCATCCGGGCGGCATGCGGGTGGGCGGCATGTCCCGGAACCGGTCGGCCGTCAAGGTCGCCATGGATCGGCGGTACCGGGATTACGCGCTGTCCGGCCCGTTGACCCGGCCCATGATCGGCGAAGCCCTCAAACGGCTGCGTCACATGGTTCCGGCCGGCCCCCGGGACTGCATCAACATTGACGCGACCATCTACGAGACGATGCGAAACGCCGGCGAAATCGAAATCGTTTTCGACCGGGGGCTCAAGGACCGGTTGAAGGTGATCCTGGCCATCGACAATGGCGGATGGTCCATGGACCCGTATATTCAGGTTGTCCAGACCCTGTTTGACTACGCCCGGGACCAGTTCAAGGAAGTAACGACCCTTTTTTTTCACAACACGATTTACGATGCGCTCTGGGAAGATCCGACCCGGTACAAAAAGCCCCGGCTGGTGGATGGGCTGGCCCGCCTGGACCCGGATACCCGGATGATCATTGTGGGGGATGCCAGCATGGCGCCTTACGAACTGATGGCTTCCGATGGATCGATCCATCTGGAAGAGCGTTCCGGCAAACCCAGTCTGGAGCGCCTGCGGCTCATTGCCGATACGTTTCCCCACAGCGTCTGGCTCAATCCGGTGCCCGAGCGGATGTGGGATTATACCCAGACCATTGTTGCCATCCGCCGGATCTTTCCCATGTTTGAACTGTCCATCGACGGGCTGGAAAAGGCGATTAATCATATGATGCTTGCATCATAGCGGACCGCTGTGGATCGGTGACCGCCGGGACGGGAAGGAGGCCGTACCATGGACAATAAGGAAAGGGATCGGTACCGGACATTCCAGAAGGGCACCTTTCTGATCAAAGGCTGGCAGGCCCGGAAAGAGGAGGTGCTTGCTGTTCTGCCGGCGGATGACCGCGACGATGTGGCGTCACGGCTCGACCGGCTGGGCGAAAAAATCGGGAGAGAGTGGGCCAGACACCCCCGGATACGTCAGATCGATACGCCCATGCTCCAGAAATGGGGAAAGCGCCTGCGCCAGGCCCGAACCGGGGGGGCGGGCCCGCTGATCGCCGAAATTCAGAACCTGGAAAAATATGTCGACGACATGCTGGCGTAAGGCCCTGGAAGGCGGGTGGTTTTTTCCCGGCGCTGATTTCGACGATGGGCGGCTGCACGGTTGACACCGGCGGTTGCCCCTGATTATCCTGACCGGCAGGCGGCCGTCCGCGGGCGGCAATTCACCGGAAACCGTCATTACCATGAGGACATCCCATGACCCAATCGGAAAAAACAATACCGTCCGTTCCCGGAATCGATCCGGTTCAATTGAGTAAAAGCAGTCCCTTTACCTTTGAATGCCACAAAGATGTCAAATGCTTTACCCGGTGTTGCCGGGGAATCAATATCGTCCTGACCCCCTATGATATCATCCGGCTGAAAAACCGTATGCAGCTGTCGTCGGGCGAATTTTTAGCGATCTACACCCGGCCGGAACTGCTCGAAAAGACGGATTTGCCGGTGGTGACCCTGAAGATGCTCGATGATGAACAGGAATCGTGCCCCTTCGTCCGCGATGACGGATGCCTGGTCTACACCGACCGGCCGTCCACCTGCCGGTATTATCCGCTGGGGGTGGCATCGCTGAGCCACAAAGAGGGCGCCGAGGCGGGTGGTTTTTATTTTTTCGTGCACGAACCGCACTGCCTGGGATTCGAGGAAAAAAAGGACTGGACGGTGGCTTCCTGGCGACAGGATCAGGGCGTGGACATCCACGATGACATCAACGCCGCCTGGACGGATCTGGTCGTACGCAAACGTTCATTTCCCAAAAATGTCATGCTCACCGAAGACGCTAAAAAAATGTTTTTCCTGGCCAGCTACAATATCGATAAATTCAAGGATTTTGTTTTCAAAAGCACCTTTCTCAGCCGGTATGAGATTGATCCGGACACGGTGGCGGCCATCGAGAAGGATGAGATTGAACTGCTCAGGTTCGGCCTGCGCTGGGTGAAATATATTTTGTTCAAAGACGGTGATTTTGCGGTAAAACCGGCGCCCGGCGATTCGTGATGACAAAGATGATACCGGGATGGATCAGAGCCCGGTGCCACCGGTAATGTTTCGGCACGCTGTTACGCTTTGGGATAGCGCATCTGGCCGCTGTGATGGATATCGTACCCTTTGAGGTTTTTCGCAAAGTCGATAAACGGCGCTTCATGCAGCAGGCCGAGAAACTGCTGGATCCCGGGATTGAAGAATTGATCTTTAAAGATCATCAGGTCGTATCGCTCCCAGCGCAGCGGAATAAAATCAAGGTTCAACAGACCGGCCACGGCATGAATCCCCAGGCCGACATCGGCCCGGCCGGCGAGGATGTCCAGCCCCACATCGAGATGACGGCCGGCTTCGCGGTCGTACCCGTTGATGCGCGCACCGGCAATGCCCGCCTTTTTCAATTCCTGATCGAGAAGCAACCGGGTGCCCGTGCCCAGGGGGCGGTTGGCCATCCGGAGTCCGGGCCGGGAAAAATCGCTTATCGCTGTTATATTTTCCGGGTTGCCGGCCGCCACCAGAATCCCCTGCTGACGTTTGCAGAAGGTGACCACCGCCGGCATCATGTCCAGTTCCCGGTCGGCAAATTCAAAATTATATTCGCTGTCGTCTTCCTGCAGGAGATGACTGGCGGCAATATGACACAGATTCCGCCGCAGGGCCCGCAGCCCGCCCATACTGCCCAGGTTGGCAAATACGGCGATCTGACCGGAAAAATGCGCATTGTACATGGCGATGATTTTGTCGAGCAGAATATCGTTGCTGCCTGTGATGATGAGCACGGCCGGGGAAAGGGAAGGGGGGGCGTCGGATTTGGGGTAGTTGATTGTGTGCGCCTCGACCCACTGCGCCACCAGATTTTTGGGAAACAGCCATTTTCCGGTGACCTTGGACGCCGGCAGCCCCTTTTCGGAGACCAGGCTGTAAACCATCTTTTCATTGATCTTTAAAAACCGGGCAACCTCTCTGGTGGTGAAAAACTGATCCATTGAAAAACCTCTCATCGGCAGGGGCGGTCTGAAAAAAAAGAGTATCGTCCGTCCCTGAAGTTTCTTTTGGATAGCTATCCGAATCGGACCTGTCTGTCAATGCGGCGGGCTGGATTTTCGGTGTTGAATAGGCTGGTTAAAGACGATTGTCTATGTTACGATTGTTTCAGGCGGAATGGCTGATAATCGGACACAAAGGAAAAAGATAATGCGATCGCACCAGGCGCTATTGACGGATTTGTACCAGCTGACCATGGTGGGCGGGTATATTCAGGCGGGAAAAAAGGACCAGCGGGCCAATTTCGACTATTTTTTCCGGAACACTCCGGACAAGGGCGGTTATTGTATTCTGGCGGGCCTGGCTGATGTCATTGAATATATTCAGCACTTAAAGTTTACCCGGGACGACATCGATTATCTCCGGCAGCTGGGGATTTTTTCCGAAGAAACCCTGTCGTATTTCGAAAATTTCAGATTCAGCGGTGATTTGTGGGCCATGCCCGAAGGGACCGTTGTTTTCCCCCAGGAACCGTTGATCCGCGTGACAGCTCCCCTGCCCGAGGCGCAGCTCATCGAGAGCATTCTTTTGAATGTCATGAACTATCAGACACTGATCGCCACCAAGGCCGCCCGGATCCGCTCAGTGGCCGGCGGCGACCCGGTGATCGATTTCGGCATGCGCCGGGCCCACGGTCCCGACGGCGCCCTGATGGCATCCCGGGCCGCCTACATCGGTGGCGTCGATGCCACGTCGAATGTGGCCGCCGGCCATTTTTTCGATATCCCGGTCCAGGGGACCCATGCCCATTCCTGGGTTGTGAGTTTCCCTGATGAGGAACAGGCGTTTCGCGCCTATGCCGATAAATACCCCGATACCTGCCTTCTGCTCGTCGATACCTATGATACCCTTAAAAGCGGCGTGCCCAATGCCATCCGGATCGGCAGGGAGCTGCGGGCCAGAGGGCATGAACTGGTGGGCGTTCGCCTCGACAGTGGTGACCTGGCCTACCTGAGCAAGCGGGCCCGGCGCATGCTTGATGAAGCCGGGTTTCCCGATGCGAAAATAGTGGCGTCCGGGGATCTTGACGAGCGGATTATCCTGAGCCTGAAACGCCAGAAGGCTGAAATTGATACCTGGGGCGTGGGTACCCGGCTGATCACGTCCTACTCGTCACCTGCCCTGGGGGGCGTCTATAAATTAACGGCCCTGGACGAGGGGAAGGATCGGATGGTGCCCAAGATCAAGCGCTCTGATAACCCTGAAAAGATAACCAATCCGGGGCTCAAACGGGTCTTCCGGGTGTTTGACAACAAGGGACGCATGCGGGGAGACGTGCTGTTGCTGCAGGATGAGCCGGTGCCGTCCAAAGAGAGTTTTCAGGTGTTTCATCCCATGCTGCCCCATCTGTTTAAAACATACCCGAAGAAATTTCAAATCCGGGAACAGCTGGTGCCCATATTTACCGCGGGCCGTCTGACGTACCAGGGCCCCGCTGTTCAGGAGATTCGGGAAACAGCGCAAAAAAATATCAAACATCTGGACTTCGCCTACAAGCGGTTTCGAAATCCCCATGTCTATCATATCAGCCTGACCCGCTCCCTGTTTGAAACCAAACAGCGTCTGCTCCGGGAGGTCGTCACCGGTTGACGGGGAATCGGCGGTTGCCCGCCAGGGCCGGGGCGACATGTTACATGGAACTTTGCGGGCGGTTTGCCACGGATCTCGGCCGGAAGGAATTACCGAAGCAGGTCTGGAAAGCCGGGCGTTTCCGGATGGTTTTCTTCTTGAGATTCCCTGCATGACATGCATAATGACAGTAACCGCCATCCCAATTGAACAGGCCTTTCGCCATGACTGGTGCCATAAGACTTGCCCGGATTCCGATTTTTTCAGGCTTTAAGCCGGCAGAGCTGGACGAGCTGGCAAAATTATTACGCGCGCAGAAAGTCGGGAAGGGCGACGTTGTCTTCCGAAAAGGCAGCGAGGGAAGCGCCCTTTATTTCATCGAATCCGGGGCCATAAAAATCATCCTGCCTTCCGTTCTGGGCGATGAACGGATTGTCGCCGTTTTTTCAGATGGTGATTTTTTCGGTGAAATGGCGTTGCTCGACGGCATGCCCCGATCCGCCGATGCCATTGCCACCGAGCCGACACATCTGTTTGCATTGAACCGCAGCGATTTTTTACGATTCCTTAAAAAAAACGAGACGGTCATGGTGCGCCTGCTGTCGACGCTTTCCAGACGATTAAGGAAAACCGATGAATTGTTGAGGGATGCCAGTTTTCTGAATATTCCCGCCCGGCTGGCGAAAAAGCTGCTGGAGCTGGGCGAGGTGTTCGGCCAGCCAGGTGACAATACCATTGAAATCAAAACAAATTTCAGCCAGAAAGAGCTGGCCGACATGATCGGGGCCACCCGCGAGAGTATCAATAAGGAGCTGAGAGTACTGCGTGAAAAAAAACTGATCAGCCTCACTGAAAACAGTATTATCGTGCACAATGTCAAACGCCTGCGGCGCCGTATCCATTAAGATTCTTTTGTTTTCCCTCCCCAAAAAACCATGTTTCCGGGTCCCATGTTCGACAGGTGTGTGCGGTTTCACATGTAAGGTGTGAAACCGGCCACTCTGCTTTCGGTATTTCAGTACTATTATTAAGTAGAGGTTCGGAAAACGGATGTCCACTTTAATAAGGAGGGAAAGAAGAATGAAGAAGACAGGGATCATTTTTACAGCTGTTTTACTGGCATTGGCGGTGACCCTTCCGGCGACTGCCGCCACGTGGGATTTTTACGGCAGCGCCCGGATTGCCACTTTTTATCAGGACTTTGACAAAGATGCCGGTGACCGGCAGGATTTGCAGTGGGATCTTCAAAGCAACAGCCGGATTGGCGCCAAGGTAAAAAATGGTGTGATTGGGGGAGCGTTCGAGTACGGGACCGGCATTAATTTACGAAAACTGTACGGGACCTGGGATTTCAGCGGCGGCCAGCTGCTGATCGGCCAGACATATACCCCTTTGACGGTGTTTAACAGCAATCAGGTTTTTGATGCGGATAACGACCTTATCGGTTTCGGCGCGCTGTATACCGGGCGGCATCCGATGATTCAATTGACGACCGGTGGGTTAAAAGTGGCGCTGGTCAATATTTACGCGGATACCGATCTGGGCACGGGGGGCGGCACGGAAAAAATCCTGCCCAAGCTTGAATTGTCCTACGGGATCAATGCCGGCCCGGTGACGCTGACTCTGGTGGGCGGTTACCAGACCTATACGGCGGATCCCGACGGCGCTGATGAAGATGTTTCTTCCTATATCGGGGGCGCGAATATCAAATTCGGCATGGGTCCGCTGACGCTGCACGTGGATGGCTGGTATGGTCAGAATGTGGGCCAGTACGGGATGGCCACCCATGGCGCCAATGATGCGGTTCTCGTGAATGGCAGCGTCGAAGACACCAATTCCTATGGCGGCCTTTTCGTGGCCAATTATAAGGCCACCAACATGCTGTCTTTTGAAGTCGGTGCCGGCTACGTGAACACCGAGTCTGATGTTGCCGGCGTTGAAGATGACGATGGTATTTCCTATTACGGCAATGCCGTCATCACGCTGGCGCCGGGTTTCTTCATTGTTCCTGAAGTCGGGATTTTTGACTATGGTGATGATGCGACCGGCGCAGATGAAGGCCAGATGGTTTATGCCGGCGCCAAGTGGCAGATTAACTTCTGATCACGTTCGCCCTGATCATATTTGCGGCGGCGTCCGGTTCGCCGCCGCCCCATGGGCGGTAGTGGCAGCCTGCCAAAAACCAGCAATTATACACCCGGTACGATTTTTCGTTCCGGGTGTTTTTTTGCTGTCGCGCATTTGCTTCCCGCCGCGTTTTTGTGGTATCGTCCGGCCCTTGCGGAAACGCTGGTGCGGATGGGCGGCCTGCCGTTGCCGCTTCGTCGCCGGCATCCGCATCGCAAAACGCATATGCGCCGGCGGGTAAAGCAGGAGGGGAAAAATCAATATGAACCGGCTGAGCCTCAAACAGGTCCGCATCCGGCATGTCGGTCCCGTTGATCTGGCCGTTTCGCCGGGTGAATGCGTGGTTCTGACCGGGCCGTCCGGTGCGGGCAAGACCCTGTTGCTGCGCGCCGTGGCGGACCTTATTCCCCATACCGGCGATATCTATCTGGGCGATACCGCCTGCGCCCGGACGCCGCCGCCGCAATGGCGGAAAAAGGTTGCGTTGCTGCCCGCCGAAAGCCGCTGGTGGTACGACACGGTGGGCGAACATTTCCACCGGGTGGATCCGCGTCCCCTGGCCCGTCTGGGATTTGACGAAGACGTGATGCAATGGGAGATCCGGCGGCTGTCCACCGGCGAAAAACAGCGGCTGGCCATTTTGCGGCTGCTGATCAATCAGCCGGACGTCCTGCTTCTGGACGAGCCGACCTCCAATCTCGATGTCGACAATATCCATCGGGTCGAAACCCTTTTAACAGACGAAAAAAGGACGCGGCAGGCCGCGCTTCTCTGGGTCAGCCATGACGAATCCCAGGCGGCGCGCATGGCCGACCGCCGTTTCCGGCTGGCGGAAAACCGGCTGACGCCGGCATGAGCACGGTCGGTCCGTGCGGCTGGTTTTCTACATGAAGGAGCATGGCATAAAATGCGGATGGATAGTAACAGCGCGATCAACAAAGTGATGATCCCTTCACCGGTGGTCGGCGCATGAACGTCATTTCACTTTCCGCCTTCGATCTGTCCCTGGCGGCCCTGCTGATCGGCGCCCTGGCGCTGATTTCCGTGCGGATGCGTCTCAATATCGCCACCCAGCTGATCGTGGCCGCCGCGCGGACCACGGTACAACTGCTCCTTGTCGGCCTGATTCTCAAGTTTCTTTTTGACCGGGCCAGTCCGGTTCTGATGGTGATTATTTCCATTGTGATGCTGGCCATCGCCGGCCGGGAAGTCATGCGTCGCCAGAAACGCCGCCTGGCCGGATGGTGGGGATACGGGGTCGGGTCGGTCTCCATGTTTCTGTCTTCCTTTCTCATTACGGTATTGGCCCTGGCTGTCATTATCAACACCGACCCGTGGTATCAGCCCCGGTATGCCATCCCCCTCCTGGGGATGATGCTGGGGAATACGATGAACGGGATCGCCCTGGGACTGGACCGCCTGCTGTCAACCACCTGGGACCAGCGGGATGTTGTCGAAGCCCGTCTGATGGTCGGCCAGAGCTGGCAGGAAGCCATTGGTGATATTCGCAAGGAGAGTATCCGCAGTGCCCTGATCCCGATCATCAATTCGATGAGCGTGGCCGGGCTGGTCAGCCTGCCGGGAATGATGACCGGTCAGATTCTGGGCGGCAGCCCGCCCCAGGAAGCCGTCAAATACCAGATCCTGATTATGTTTCTCATTGCCGCCGGCATCGGTTTCGGCACCTTTGCGGCCGTGTCCCTGGGCGCCCGGCGGCTGTTCGACAACCGTCACCGCCTGCGTCTCGACCGGCTCAAATAGCCGTATAAAAAGGCCATCTGCGAATGATTTCTCAAGAACTTGCCGCCAGCCGGTTTCAATGGCCGGTGGAACCGGCGCCATTTTTATTTGATTTCATAACCCGGGCGCCGGGTAACCGGCATGGCCGCCTTTTGAATAGCTGCCGTAATGATGATTTTTAGCGAAAAGTATCCATCTTGCAGAATATCCTCTTATATCTGACCGCCACGCTGATCTGGGGGTCCACCTGGCTGGGGATCAAGCTGCAGATCTCCCAGGTGCCGCCCATTCTCTC
>Ga0256846_1000548_pt1 | contig 14908 bp, 16 predicted proteins | sample TevniametaG_FD_189098 | JGI IMG/M metagenome (GOLD analysis project Ga0256846, IMG submission 189098) | Tube worm associated microbial communities from hydrothermal vent at the East Pacific Rise, Pacific Ocean - Tevnia | ecosystem: Host-associated > Annelida > Integument > Unclassified ...
TGGTAATGGACCTGTTTGGAATCCACATGAGAGAGTACAAGTATTCACAAGTCCTTTGTGGTTTTGGGTTTTGTCTTTTGGTAGATTGTTTTCTTCGGATATTTATTTGATAACAATTATGGTGTCTTTTCTATTGTGGCTATTTACTATTGTTATTCTGAAACAATTGTTTAATAATAATAAAACATTATTTATCGGAGTGCTATTATTTAGTGCTTCAACAGGATTTTTTGATTATACGAGCTCTGGTCTTGAAAATTCATTGGCTTATTTTCTAATATCATTATATCTGTTTTATTATAATAAACTATTTTCAAGTAAAAAAGAAAATGTCGTTGATACTCATTTAAAGCAGGAAAAACATTTTGTTAAGATAATTTTATTTATATTTGGTTTACTTATCTGCGTCAGACATGATTTAGTGTTTTTATTATTGCCATCTGTAATATATATTCTGTGGCGGTATCAGAATTTTTATACAAAAAAAAAATGGATATTGGTATTTTTCATTTCATTTTTACCAATTATAATGTGGACTTTGTTTGCATTATTATATTATGGTTTCCCTCTTCCAAATACAGCTTATGCAAAACTAAATATTGATATAAATAGAATAGCAATAATAAAACAAGGATTGAAATATTTTCTTGTTTCATTAAAATTTGACGTTATTACTATAATTGTAATTTGTTCTACTTTGTTTCTTTCTTTTAAAAAGTTCTCAAAAAGAAATCATTTTGATTATATTGCATATGGCATTGCACTTAATTTAATATATATCATATACGTTGGCGGTGATTTTATGCTTGGACGATTTATGTCTTATTCTTATTTTGCCTCAGTTCTTATAATGTTATTGAAAGATAGTAAGCGTTTCACAATAAGGTCTCACTATAAATACTTTTTATGGATAATAATAGTTTTATACTTGTTTGCGTATCCTCGGACACCATTTAAAACTTCTTTAGATTATAGTTACAAAAAAATACATTTGGGGGTAGCAAATGAAAGGGGCTATTATTTTAAAGATCAATCACTATATAGGTATATTTTGGATAAAGGTAAGAAAAAATATTTTCCTATTGTAAATAGTGCAAAGAATGGTTGTAATTTCAAGGAAAATTCTTCTCCGATTTCACTTAAGCTTTATATAGGTATCTTTGGGTATTGGGCAGGAACCGATAAAATAATTATAGATGTTTTGGCATTATCTGATCCGTTGTTGGCTAGAATGCCTGTAGAGAAGGGAGAGTGGCGTATAGGTCATTTTATAAGGAAAATACCTAAGGGTTATATTGAAAGTGTTTATAAAAATAAAGAACTTATTGCACAAAAAAGTGTAAATGAATTCTATAAAAAAATGAAAATTATTACTCAAGGCAAAGTTCTTTTTGATAAAGAGAGAATTAAGGTTATTTTATTAATGAATTTGGGGTGGTATAATTATTTGTTGGGCAGATGATTTATTAAAGGTTATCCACCAATATGTTGGTTCTTTATTCTTTCAAACTGGGATATAATCGTAACGATGAGTGAAAATAAAAAGAATAAAAGAATGGAACCTTCCGTGGGTGAATTTGCTGAAGGAATAAAAAACGGGAACAAGACTATACTTGCAAAAGCTATAACACTTGTTGAAAGTAACTCTCCTAAACGTTATGCAAAGGGGAGAGAGATTTTAAAAGAGGTGATTCCCGATTGCGGAATGTCTTTGAGAATAGGTATTACCGGTCCTCCGGGAGCGGGGAAAAGCACGATTATTGAAGAGATAGGTTTGGAGTTTCTTTCAAGAGGTCACAAAACAGCTGTCTTAACTGTCGATCCGAGCAGTACTTTAACCGGAGGAAGTATTCTCGGTGATAAGACGAGGATGGAGAGGCTGGCACGAGAGGAAGGATGTTTTATCCGTCCTTCACCTTCGGGAGGAACACTCGGAGGAGTAACAAAAAAGAGCAGAGAGACAATCTTACTTTGTGAAGCCGCCGGTTACGATATTATTCTTATTGAAACTGTGGGTGTCGGACAAAGCGAAATAACTGTCCGGTCTATGGTGGATTTTTTTGCTCTTATACTGAATCCAGGGAGCGGTGACGAACTGCAGGGGATTAAAAGAGGTGTTATGGAACTTGCCGACCTGATTGTGGTCAACAAAGCTGACGGTAACAATGTAAAGAAAGCGGAGATGACAAAAAGTGAATATTCGAGAGCGGTTCATTACCTTCTTCCGTCAACGGAAGGTTGGGATAGAGAAGTGATAACCGCATCGGCAATAGAAAAGATGGGGATAAAAAAAATCATTAAAATTGCGGAAAAATTTAGAGTTGATACGAAATCCACCGGAATATTTCAAAAAAGACGTAAAGATCAATCTTTTAATTGGACTGTTTCCATAGTGGAAGATTTTTTGACGAACAGTTTTTATTCGAATAAAACCGTGCAAAAAAAACTTGAAGAGATTAAAAAAGAAATAACCGGAGGAAATATGCTTCCGACAGACGGGGCTGAAGAGTTGATTAAATCTTATTTAAAAACCGACTAAAACCTTATTTTATTGACATATGCGGAGTACTATTATAATATTTTACCAAGGGAAAAAATGAATTCTGTAACAATAGTTATAACATTTATTGTAGCATTAATATTTTCGGTTGGATTTTTAATGATCGTGATAAGTCTCGTTCCGACCCTCAATCAGTTAAAATCTCTTCTTGTTGATCTTGAGAAAACTTCATATGAGGCGAGAGAACTGACAAAAAAGCTACAGAATGTGAGTGAAAAAGTAGATGAAGACCTTTCAAAGATTAATTCTATCATTGATGTCACAAAGGATTCGGTAGGGAAGGTTTCGGAATCGTTAAAATTCTTTAACAAAAGTGTGGTGAAGCAGTCGGCAGGGTTACTTGCTTTTTTTCCGGCATTGAAATTGGGCTGGAAATTTATAAGAAAGAGGAAAGGAGGGAATAATGAGTTATGATAATGGTGGCGGTGGGTTTGCAAGTACGGTATTAGGATTTTTAATGGGGGCGGCATTAGGTGCGGGTTTTGCACTGCTTTATGCACCTCAATCCGGAGAGGAGACAAGAAAGCAGATAAAGGAAGCCGCTGACAAAGCTACGGATGAAATTAAGGAAAACTATAAGAAAATCGAAAAAACCGCTTTAAAAAACTATGATAATGCAAAAGATACCATAGACAAAGGTCTTGAACAGATGAAATCAATGGTGGAAGATCTTAAGAAAAACATGAAGACCGAAGTTAAATCGGAAGTTAAAAAAGCTACAACTAAAAAAGCTACCAAATAGTTATTAAATTTTCAGGAGATTGAAATGTACATTTTAGAAATAAAAGGGAGAGAAATACTTGATTCGCGTGGAAATCCCACAGTTGAGGTCAATCTCCTGTTGGAATCGGGGATAGAAGTAAGAGCAGCAGTTCCGTCGGGAGCATCAACAGGGACCCATGAGGCGGTGGAACTTCGTGATGGAGATAAAAATAGATATGATGGGAAAGGTGTACTTCAAGCGGTAAAAAATATAGATGAAATTATATATCCGGCTCTTGAGGGTGTTAATGTCTTGGAGCAGAAAAAAATTGACGATATAATGATTGAGCTTGACGGTACCGAAAATAAATCAAAGTTAGGTGCAAATGCAATACTTGGAGTCTCAATGGCCGTAGCTAAGGCAGGAGCGATATTTTCGGGGCTTCCTCTTTATCGTTATCTCGGAGGGGCAGGTTCATATGAGTTGCCGGTTCCCATGCTGAATATACTAAACGGAGGATCTCATGCGGATAACAGTGTGGATCTTCAAGAGTTTATGGTTATGCCGACCGGAGCTTCTTCTTTTAAAGAAGGTCTCCGTATGAGTGCTGAAATTTTTCACACTTTGAAGAGTGTTCTGAAAAGCAAGAATTATAATACTTCCGTTGGGGATGAAGGTGGTTTCGCTCCCAATCTGGGTTCTAACGAAGAAGCTCTTACCGTTATTGTGGAGGCAATAGAGAAAACCGGTTATAAACCGTATGAGGATGTTCATATTGCACTTGATCCGGCTGCATCGGAATTCTTTGATAATGGAAAATATGTATTTAAAAAATCTTCCGGAGAAGTTTTAAGTTCATCGGATATGGTTAATTTTTATGCAAGTATGGTTGAAAAGTATCCTATAATTTCTATTGAGGATGGTTTGGCGGAAGATGATTGGGACGGATGGAAAATAATGACGGAGAAACTCGGTAAAAAAATTCAGTTGGTAGGAGATGATTTGTTTGTTACTAATCCGAAACGGTTAAAAGTAGGTATAGATAAGGGGATTACCAATTCAATCCTTATTAAACTGAATCAGATCGGGACAGTCAGTGAGACAATCGAAACCATAAAAATGGCTCAGAAGAACGGTTTTACCGCGGTTGTATCTCACAGGTCGGGAGAAACGGAAGATACATTTATTGCCGATTTGACCGTGGGGTTATCAACAGGTCAGATCAAAACAGGTTCAACCTCAAGAAGCGAAAGGGTGGCAAAGTATAATCGTTTGCTAAGAATTGAGGAAGAACTGGGCTCTTCATCACTGTACAGGGGAATTAATACTTTTTATAACCTAAAATAGATTCTGTTTGGTTATGTTGTTTAAGCATTTGATTTTTTTTTATGAACTCAAGAAATTCCAAATTTTACTAAGCTGAATAGGATTGGATTTCGGAAAGTTATCGATTATTCGAACAAATAATCAAAAAAAGCTTGACAAACAGGAAATATCGCTTTAAATAATATAATGTTTTTTAAAATTATGTAAGGAGTTTTATATGGAACAACTCGAAATTATTTCCTGGAAGGTTCTTGATGCAATTAGAAATTCAGTTTCAAAAACTTTTGAAGTTATTGGTGATGTTGATCTGGATGAGCATATGTCTGTTTTTTGCCAAATTGAAGAAGATTTTATAGAACTATATTACAGTGAAGTGGAATCAAGTTACATAAGGCATTTTGATGACGAGGATGAGTTTTTTTCTGCAATAGAGGAGAGAAAAGACGAGTTTGGAGATGATGAGTTCGGAGCACTTGAATATTTTAATGAAGATAGTGAGTCAAGTGATGACGGATCATCCGAAAACTTTGATGGATATAATATTAAAGAAAGTGATGATGAGGAGTTTTAGTTTGTATATTCGATCCGGATTTTAGATGAAGTTTTTCAAGAGGAAAAGCTCTTTACCCGGAAGTGATATCTCGGATAGCGAACAAAGAAAAAGGATAGCGGCATATTCAACCCTTGGTCTTATGTTCCCCGTTTCGATTGCAATAGGTCTTTTAATCGGTATTTTACTTGATAATCTTTTTGACACTTCACCTGTTTTAACATTGATCGGTATACTCTATGGGATAGGTGCGGGATTTTATAATTTTTTTAAAATAGTAAACAAATATGAGAAAAAGAAATAGTGATAAACTCTTGAACAGAGTACTGAAAATAGCAGTAATTTTTACATTGGTGATTATTTTAACAATATTTATTTTTACAAAGAGTACTCTTTATTGTATAATATTCTTCATCGGAAGTTGTATCGGTTTTTTAGGATACCGTTTAATGATACGGGTTGTTGACAGAGTTATTGCCAAAAGAAAAGGTAAAGGGTTACTTCTTCTTGCCGGTCTCGGGAAGATGATTCTTATATCGGTGGTTTTTATAATTGTGTCAAAATATTCCGAACCGGCGGTTTTATTTTATATGCTGGGTCTTTCGGTAATAATATTATCGGTTGCGGTTGAAGGCGGCGGTTATATATTCAGGAGTTATAAAGATGGAACATAAGTTGGTGATTGTTGAGTTCATAAATGGAGTTCTGAGGAAGATTCTTGGATTTCTCGGGATGCACATTGATCACGGGAAAGAGATTGTTCCGACTCACATGGTGTTAGCTATTCTTGCTACATTATTGATTATCTTATTTTTTAAACTGACAGCAAGAAATCTTTCAATTTTTCCGGGGAAGATGCAGAATTTTTTGGAAATGTTATATGGAGCTTTTCGGGATATGATTGATGATGCCATGGGACATGAGGGGAGAAAATTTCTCCCTGTCATAGCAACTCTCGGGATATTTATTGCCGTATCTAATCTAATGGGACTTCTTCCGGAACTTGGTTCCCCGACTGCCAACCTTAATGTTACGGTCGGATGTGCGTTTTTTGTTTTTGTTTATTACCATTATCAGGGGATTCGGAAACACGGAATTATCGGTTATTTAAAAACTTTTACCGGTCCTATCTGGTGGTTGGCAATTCTTTTTATTCCGATTGAGATAATATCCCATATTTCAAGACCTCTTTCACTTTCTATCAGGCTCTACGGTAATATCTTTGGTGAGGATATGGTCATAATTATAATCGCATCTCTTGTCCCGTTTATAGCCCCGCTTCCCATAATGGGACTTGCAGTAATAACTTCGATCCTCCAAGCTTACATTTTTGTTATGTTGACAACAATCTATCTTGCAGGAGCTATGGAGTCAGAACATTAATCATAAGGAGAAAAATAAAATGGCAAAAAAATTAATGTTAACAATTCTTATTTTGATAGCATTTTCAGTGATAGTCTCAGCTGAAGAATTAGTAAAAACCAAAGTTCAGGATGCGACCCCTTTATTTTTATGGTCGATCATTGTCGGTGTAATTGGACTTGCTCTTGCATCGATTGGCGGAGCTTTTGCACAATCCAAAGCTTTGAGTGCTTCGGTTGAAAATATCGGAAGAAATCCTGCCGCAACCGACTCGATCAGGGGGGTGCTTATTCTGGGATTGGTTCTTATTGAATCATTAGTTATCTATGTTCTTCTGATCGATCTAATTCTATTCTTCGTGAAGTGGGGAGAATACACTTTTTAGAAGATAGTTTTAAACTTAAAACGGGAGGGTGTTATCCTCCCGTTTTTTTTAATAATGAAAAAAATTCCTATTAAAAGATTGGGAATTCCAAGAAGCATAAAGGCGGCTTTGATAGAATTATTCAAAGAAAATGTTTTTGACAAAGCAAGTGTTCTTGCCTATTACTCAATAATCTCGACTCTGTTTCTTTTAACCTTTTTCTCTTTTATTATTACTAAGATTTTGGGTAGTAAAACCATATCCATTAAAGGTGTTTATCCTTTTTATCCGGAATTTTTTAATTCCATATCAACAGATTTTTTAAGTAAAGCCAATGAAATTTCTTCGAATCTAAAAAGTATTGGAATTGTCGGTATTCTTCTCTCGTTTATCCTTTCTGTCCTGATTTTTAAGAAAGTGGTTCAATATGTAAATGATATGTTCCATATTGATCTCTACATTGAGGATAGGAACAGGGCTTTTTGGGTAAGGAGAGTTAGTGAGATCGCATTGCTTTTTATTGTCGGTTTTCTTGCGGTTGCATCGTTTATTATGACAGGTTTTATTGCAACGGTAACGTCACTGTTTAACAAAAGTGCATTGATGAAGTATATTAATCCTAAGTCCGTTGAAGCTTTGAATCGGTTTGGTGTTAAATTTATTGCTCCGTTTATAATAACTTTTCTGATTTTTTTCTTTCTTTATAAATGGATACCCGAAAAAAAGGTTTGTGTCAGAGGAGCATTTATATCCGCATTGATAACATCGTTGTTTTGGGAAGTGGTAAAAAGGGTTTATACTTACTACCTTGTTAAGGTTTCCATCGTGGGAAAACTCGGAGGACCTATAATTGCGGTAATTCTATTCGGATTTTGGATGGAACTATCTATGGGGATAATGTTGTTTGGAGCAAAGCTAACTTATATTTTTGACAGAGAAAGAGATGAGAACGTTAAAAGAGTTAAGTGAACTTGTTAACGGAAGACTTAACGGTGACCCTAATCTAAAAATACGCTCGGTCAATTCTTTGGAGAATGCGGTTTCCGATGAAATTGCCATAGCTGTAAAATCTGTAAATATTACTAAGGATGTTAATGCCGCCGCTCTTATTGTTTCCGGAAATAGTGATATAAAATATAAAAATCTTATACATGTGAAGGATCCGTTTATTGCCCTTGCGGTTCTTATAAGGATTTTTTTCCCCGTAAGTCGTTTTAATTATGGTATCGGAAAAAATGTAACTATTGCTAAAACCGTCAAGTTGGGAGATGGTATTTCGATCGGAGATTATTCTTATATTGGAGAAAGGGTTAAAATTGGAAAAAACGGTGAGATACATTCGGGGGTAAAAATATACGATAATGTGAAAATAGGTGATAATGCTCTCATCTATTCAAATGTGGTTATTCGTGAGGATGTTGTTATCGGTGATAATGTTGTTATTCAACCCGGAGCTGTTATAGGATCGGATGGATTCGGATTTGTTAGAGACAAAGATGGAAAACCTTTAAAAATCCCACAACGGGGGAATGTAATAATCGGTAATGATTGTGAGATCGGTGCCAATGTTTGTATTGACAGGTCAACTCTCAATACAACTTATATTGACGATTCCGTAAAAATTGACAATTTAGTTCAGGTAGGACATAATGTAAAAATAGGAGAAGGTACTTCGATCTCGGCTCAGTGTGGTATTTCGGGTTCTACTGTGGTCGGGAAGGGTGTGATAATGGCAGGGCAGGTTGGTTTGGCTGATCATATTAAAATAGGTGATGGTGTGATGATAGCGGCTAAGGCGGGGATATCAGGCAATGTAAGGGATAAAAATGTTGTAGCGGGGATTCCGCAACAGAGTTTGATGTCTTGGAAGAGGAGTCAGGTAATTTTACGAAACATGGAAAAATACATTGAAAGGATAAAAATCCTTGAAAGAAAAATCAAAAAAACGGAGGAAAAATGAGAAAAATATTTATTTCGGCAATAATCTTGGCAATGAGTATGATAATCTATTCGGATTCTGAGATCACATTTGAAAAAAGAAAAATTAGTTTTGGTGAAATTAAGAGTGGTGAAGTGGTTGATCTTGTTTTTAAGTTTAAGAATACCGGAGATAAGATACTTGTAATTAAAAGTATTAATACTTCTTGCGGATGTACATATACACGAAATGAGAAAAAGGAATATCAGCCTGGTGAGAAAGGAACTATCCCCGTAAAATTTTTTTCCAAGGGATACAGAGGAAAAGTTGTAAAAACTATCAACGTTTCCACTAACGATAAAAAGAATCCTTATATAAGATTATTGCTGGACGGGATTGTTACCTTAAAGGATTTTTCAGTTGTTCAAGCCGATAAAGATTTTATAGATTTCGGTAGAATAAGCATTAAGGAGAAGTCTTCAAAAGATATTGTAATAAAGAATCCCGGTACTATTGATTTGAGGATTCTTGAAATCACGCACAGTCCCGAGGTATCAACTGTTTTCACAAAAAAAATTATTAAACCTGGAGAGAGCGGTTTACTGACAGTTACATTCAGCCCTTTTCAGATAGGGCAGTTTTCAACTTTCCTGAGAATAAGAACAAATGCTTTTAAAAGTCCTCTTCTGATAATTAGGCTTAAAACGGATATAACCGAAGCGAAAAAGGAATAAAAAGTAGTAAATTGTCCGCATTAAGGAGCAAATGAATGTCAAGTAACGGAGAGAGCAAGGATAGGCGTTATGAGAGAAAATCGGATCGCCTGTTTGCTTGGAGTGATTTTTTAAGATCTGTTTCCAAACTGCTCTGGATTGTGGTTATTCTGATATTAATAGCAGGTCTTGGGAAAATTTTTCTTTTTAAATCGTCCAAAGGGCGTAATGTTTCTCAACCTATTGAAAAACCCGTGATTGCAGATGTGGATTGGGCAGGAGTAAGCAGTGATATTCGAGAAGTTCTGAAAGTTAGCAGGGAGAGAGCCGAAAAACTTGCAAACAATAAATTGAGTCGTTGGAACAACAAATTAATGGAAAGGGTGGACTCTGATTTTCTTAAATGGTATTTCAGTTACTGGACTCAACAGAGTATCGGGATAAAGGGATTACTTGCTCAAATATGGCATTGGGTGGACGGAGACAGTCCTTCGGCGGTTGAAAAAATAACGGAAGAAGTTCAGAGGGAGTTTTCCAACAGGGTTCTTCGTCCCAAAATTGCTCAACTTGAACTTGAACGGATGATAAACGAAATAATGAATGATTATTCAACTTTTTTGTCGGCAAGATTGGAAAAAATTCCCGAAAAATATAAAATTAAAAGTGTTGATTGGGATAGATTTTTAAGGGATATTGCTGTTATAACGAATAATGTTGCGGGAGACAGGGAGGTTTCACTTACCTTAAAAACTCTTGTCGGTGCGGGAGCTGCCGGAACGTTGGTTTTGTTTAAATCTCTCAAACCTGTTTTTACTAAAATCGGATCAAAAATATCTGCAAAACTCTCTTCCAAAGCTGCAGCAAAAATGGCAACAAAAACCGGTGGCAAGGTTGCAATGAAAGCCGGTGGTAAATTTGTCGGTACTTTAATAGCAGTAGGGATAATAATTTGGGATGTTTGGGATCATTATAATACAAAGAAGAAAGCAATGCCCATCTTAAGGAAGAATATTGAGGATTACTTTGAGGAACTTAAGATGTCTATCATGTCTGACCCGGAATACGGAATCATGACAATAATACACGGAATGGAAAAGAATATTGCCGATTCGATCAGGAAAGAATAATTTAAAATTCAAACAAGAATATATTTTTGAATGAGTGGAGTGCATACAAATATAATCGAGAATATGTTTTCTCATGTTTTTCGAGTCCGGTCGGGAAATACGGGTGAATATTCTTTTAGGGATAGAAGTGGTTTTATCACTTGCAATATCGGCAAGAATCTTGAATTTGAATCGGGTGAGATTACCGGCAGAAAAGAGCTTGTTAAACTTCTTCCTGACGATCAGAAAAGGAGATTTCTACCAACCGAAAATGAAATAAATGAGTTTGATGCGACATTAGTTGCTCGTCAAGGAAATATGATCTCTTCCCAGCTAAACAAATATTGCAATTTTGAATGGGAAATAATATTCAAAACCATAAGAAATAAGAGAGTGGTAAAGAGGGGAAGTGATGTATCCGGAATTACAGATTTTTCTCACAATTCCGTATTGATAAGGTTTAAAAGAGAAAATTGGCATAATTATATTGAGATAGGGGAAGGAGATACCGAAGGATTACCACATAATATTTCAGGATTAACATCTCGATTGGAAAGTATTATTAGATGTAATTTGGAAGCAGAGAAGTCGGAATTACCTTCCGACATTCCGGTTATATTAACTCCCGGAGAGGGTGGAATCTTTTTTCACGAGATATTGGGACACTCACTTGAAGCCGATCATATTCTAAAAGGTTTATCTCCTTTTACTGTTTCTGATATTGGGAAGAGGGTGGTTTCAGATAATATAACTATCTCCACTTTTTTAAAAGAGGATCAATTTTTTAAAAATATTAATTGTGATGACGAAGGGAATATTAAATTCAGGAAGAATCTTATAGAGAAAGGAGAACTCAAACATATTATTTCAGATACTTTCCATTCACATCTTTTGGGTATATCCGAAACGGGAAGTCTTAGAACGGAAAATTTTATGAAGAGACCTTTGCCGCGTATGTATGCAATATATCTTAGGAACGGAAAGTATTCACAAAAGGAAATAATGGAATCTACAAAAAAGGGAATTATTGCCAAAGAGTTCGGAGACGGGAAGGTGTTGTTTAACAAAAATCTTTTTTATTTTAATATTCCTTCTGCTTATATGATCCGAAACGGCAGGATAAGAGAACCTCTCGGAAGTATTATTGTTAGTGGGAAGATAAACGAGATGTTCAATTCTGTTGAAATGGTGGCGGATGATTTCAGTTTGGACAGAGGGATCAGTTATTGTTACAAGGATGGTCAAACACTTAATGTAAGAGTGGGGCAACCTACGGTTAAAATAAACAATCTAAAAATATCAAGAGGATTAAGTGATATCTGATATTGTACAAGAAGGAATTTCAAAGGGCTTCTCTTCCGTTGAAGCATCGAAGGAAAAAGTTACCATTACCGAATATGTCAAGAGAAACAATATTTTAACAAATCATCTCTCGAATTTGCAGAAAATTTATTGTCGAGCAATGTATGATTATGGAGACCCCGTTACCTTCGTATTGTCGATATCGGATAAAAAATCTATTCAGAATACTTTTAAACTTATTTCAAAATCATATCCTTCTTCGGGAAAAGAAAATTTTGGAAATAAACTCCCCTCCAAGGTAGGGAAAGTTAAAATTGAAATTTATGATATTTTATTTGAAAGTATTGGAATTGATGATTTTATGGAACTTTCCGATGAGATAGATGAGAATGTTTTAAATTTCCCAAAATTAAAAATAAATGCCGTCACCTTTTCCAAGCGGTGTAAAAAATTTTACTTGACAAATTCAAAGGGTTTAAATTCTAAGTATCGAAAAACTTTATTTTCAGTTTCACTAAAAATGTCATTAAACGGATCATCAATTGATTTGAGTGATAACAGGGTATTGTTCAACGATCTTGAGCCATTCAAGTTAGTATCAAGAGGATATACCTTACTGGAGTCTCTTACGGATAAATCGCCTGAATTAAGAAAATTTAACGATCTTGTATTCTCTCCCGAATCTTCCGCTTTGATTTTAAAAGTATTTTCAAAATATTTTTTGCCCAAGAATAACAAAGTAATGGGGACTGTAAATTATCCGACAGTATTGAATATTTCGGATGATCCTATGCTTAATTTCGGGACAGGTTCGGTACCTTTTGATGATGAGGGAATTCAACGAGGTAAAACAAATTTAATAAAGAAGGGGACATTTCTATCTTCAATTACCGATCTTAGAACTTCGTTCGAAAATAATATGCAACCGACCGGAAACGGTTTCAGAAGAGGTGGTGACTATCCTGTTCCGCATTTTACGAATCTCTATATTCATCCTTCTGTTGTGAGTGTAAACAGTATCTTACGAGATATTACCGATACCATACTAATATCACTTATCAAGCCGATCTCTTCAAAGAATGGAGAACACTTATTCTCTGCATACGGATATAAATATAGTGATGGAAACAGAGGAGAACCGGTCCATTTTTTTATATCCACTACTTTTCAGGATTTTCTTCTTAATATTGAAAGGATATCAAAAGAGATAAGATTCTTTCATTCCGTACACAGTACCGGCTCTCCATATCTTCTTCTGAAAAGTAAAAAAACCGGTGACAGAATTGTAAAGATTTAAATTAAAAATAAAATTTTCCTATTTTTGCAAACTCAACTTCAGCTTCATTAACAACATCCGCGATAATATCATGAACACTCTTTATTTCATTGACCAAACCGACACTCTGACCTGCCATAAGTGATCCGGAAACGATGTCGCCATCAACAACAGCTTTTCTTAAAGCACCCATCCAATATCCTTCAACTTCATACTGAGCATCAATTCTTGATATCTTATTATTTTTTAGCTTATCCAGTAGTTCCAGTTGAAGTTTACCGAAATTATCCATACCTTGATTTTTTAATGCCCTTACCGCTACGACCGGAAGGGAAGAGTCATATTGAGGAGTAGAAGTAGCTTCTCGTGATCTGGCTCTAAGAAACCTATCCTTAAAGTCGGAGTGAGCCGGACTCTCTTCGGACATTGCAAATATTGTTCCCATCTGTACACCTGATGCCCCCATTAAAAAAAGATGGTTTATCATCTTGCCGGATGCAATTCCTCCGGCAACAAAGATAGGAATGTCGGGAAAATTGAACAACACCTGCTGAATTAAAACGATTGTAGAAACATGACCTATATGTCCCCCTGCTTCCGATCCTTCGAGAATAAGGGCATCTGTTCCGTAATCAATCATTCTTTGGGCAATTGATTCGGTGGATGCAAAACAGGTGACTTTAGCACCGGAATCTTTTGCCATTTTTATCTCATTCTTTCTTGGGAAACTTCCGGCAAAAACAATATGATTAACACCGAGATTAATGGAGGATTTCAGATGGTTCATATAGTTAGGAGCAATGGTTATTAGATTTACGGCAAAATTTACTTTATCCTTTTTTAGCTTTTTTACCTCTTCTTCGAAAATATCTGCAGGCATATTCCCCGCAGCAAGGACACCGAATCCTCCTGCATCACTAACTGCTTTTACAAGTTCCGAATTGCTTATCCATGTCATTGCACCCGAAATAATAGGATATTTAACACCGAGAAACTCTTGCCCTTGTTTCCAATATTTTGTTGAAGATAGTTTTTTCATAATTTAATTTTAACAAATTCGGTCATATTTGGCAAAAGTAAGGGTGACGGTGCTTTATTTCTTTGATTTTTTTTTCAAAATAGGTGATATGGAATTCGTCCTTAAGAAGAAATAGGGCAAATTGCCATTTACCCTTACTGCAAACAAAAGGGGACAGACACTTTGATAAATTTTGATGTAAGTAAATGTTGAGATAATATATCTGGCAGTGTATCATCAGAATTATTGTATGGATCAGATATAAAATGGAGTTTCCTCAGGGGGATTGGAAATGAGAAGAAATATTGTGTTTTTAGCTTTAATACTTTTTCAAACATATCTCATATTTTCTATAGAAATAAAAAAAGTAGAAAAAATAATTCTTAGGCAAAAAAATAATGATCTGATTGCAATACCTTTTTCATTCTTCGTAACTGAGAAAGATTATATCTATGTTTTGGATAAAAAGTTAGCAAATATACAAATATTTGACAAAAACGGTAAAAGAGTAAAAGTATTTGGAAGAAAAGGAGCCGGACCGAATGAGTTTTTAAACCCGATTGCTTGCTCAAATTATAAAAGTCTGATTATGATTTACGACTTTAAAAGATCTGCGATTTTCTTTTATAAAACAGATAAATATCATAATTTCATTTTTGTTAAAAAAAATAGATTCAGCGGTTTATCAATGGACTTCAAGTTTCTTAATG
>Ga0256846_1000550_pt1 | contig 14897 bp, 10 predicted proteins | sample TevniametaG_FD_189098 | JGI IMG/M metagenome (GOLD analysis project Ga0256846, IMG submission 189098) | Tube worm associated microbial communities from hydrothermal vent at the East Pacific Rise, Pacific Ocean - Tevnia | ecosystem: Host-associated > Annelida > Integument > Unclassified ...
CGCAGTTACCGTACCCGGCATACAGGTAAAGGGAGAAACATTGACTACAATAGATGCTCCTTGCTCTGCAAAAATTATCGCTCTACCAAGGGTTAGTACCGATTCAGTGCCACATTCAAAAGGAAGGTAGGGTTCGGTTTTTTTATGTATTTCGGCAATAGAGGGTTCAATGCGGTCGTGAAGGAGATTACGAACTGTTTTTTGAAGCCTATGTTCTGCACTAGCAGTTATCCACGCAGTTGCCTTACCTGAGATAAGGCTAAGCGTATCTTTTTGTCTTTTTGCCCTTAGATTTTGAGAGTAGGTTGAGTACAGTAGGAATTCCGAAGCAGGTGAAAGCCATACCTCAGCACCTAATGATTCAATGTAGTCAATTAAACCTTCATTGGAAAAAGGATCGCAGCGTACATAGATTTCACCAACTATTCCAACTAATGGTTTTTTTAGTGAATTTGTGCGAGGGATTGATGCGAAAGCGTTAACTATTCTGGTAAACTGTTTTTGGTGATTGCCTGCCTCAATTGCTTGCTCCATTTGTTTAATTGACTTAAGGAAAAGTTCTGTTGTTTCACCCTGATTTTTTTCATATGGCTTCACCTTACATCTTAATTTGACAAGAAAATCGGAATACAATGTAGCTTGCCATAAATCAAGACGTATCTGCTGGGTTAATCCAGCATACGAGTTGTAGGAAGATGGGTTTATTATGGCTACATCTTTATATCCTTCACGGTCAAGAATTATGCGGTGAAGATTTACGTATTGACCAAAGCGGCATGGACCATCGGAGGAAGGCATAAAGAAGGCCTGAGCTGCTGGTTCAAGGGAGTCCTCCCTGAGTTTTTTTACAAATGAACCAATGGTTACCACGGCAGGTATACACTCCTTGCCAAGAGTAAGGGCCTTACCTATATTGAGCGCTTCACGGTCGGTTTCTTCAAGCGCCTGAGCATCTATTCTGTGACGACGGAATACCGATGCAAAAAAACGTGAACCGGCAGGGTGCATAAGCGGTACCCATACTTTACGTTTTAGATATGAAGGTATATTCTTTTTCCATACGGGAAGAGCAAAAGAAACTTCTGCTGAAGACTTGTAGGAACGTATAGATTCTGCAAAGGCTTCAATTCTTGTGGTATAACCTGTAGATGAAGAGTGTTCATCTACTTCAAGAATCATATAAGGTTTCGATTTCATTACCTCCTCGGCCATAGTAATTATGCAAGAATCAGGACCGCAGGCAAAATGAGTTATGTAAACAGGGAAAAGCTTAGGATGTTTGGAGGCATATTTTAAGGCGTTGAGAATCTTTTGCCCATAGTCCCAAAACATTCGATGTTCCTGCCAGTTGATTGAACTATCGGGAGGAATGAATTCCGGTGGAATAACCAGCATTTTAAGATTGGCGGCTATCTGGCGGGCAAGGCTTGATGAAATTCTTGTATCATACAAACTGTAAGGTCTGCCCAAAAGCACAATTGCGTTTTCCGACAATTCAGCCAGAGCCTTTTCCCCAGCCTTAATGCAGTTCTTCTTGAAGTTATCTTGCCGCTTCCAACCCGCTTCCCAAGCTTGCTTTATTTCAACCGGAGGAATACCCAGTTTTTTACCTATAGCTTTGTTCAACTCTTTGATATTTTCCTTCTCAGCCCATGTTGAATCCAGTATGGGAGAAAGTATTTTATCAACTTCAATTCCGGGAATAGATTGAAGCAAGGCAGGAAACATTTGTCCGTAAGGACATACGTGAGAGTAGTAGTCGTCTGTATCCATTATAAGCATGTGTGGAAGAAGAATGTAATCAGGGTTGATATCAAGTAGTTTTGCCATATGACCGTAGGCAACTTTAACTGGAAGGCAGAAATCTGCAGATGCAAGCTTACCGCCTTTCTGAATTGTTTCCTCAGTAGTTATCCCTGAAGTAACAACCTTGTATCCGAGATGGTTAAAGAAACCCTTCCAAAACGGTAAATAGGTATAGAAACCCAGTACCATTGGAATGCCAACTTTTTTAGTATACATTGACTGATCGCCTTCGTTGAGAAAGGCTTGACGCTGTTCAAAAAGCCGATAATTCTTTTCCTTACGCTTGCGGTGTTCCCCAGGTTCTTTGCCGCACATGTATCCCCACGAAGGTCGCTCACTTAGGCCTTCTACATCAGCATAGGTTATAGTACAATGGTTATTGCAATAGGAACACTCTTCTTCAATCAACTGTATTTTTCTTTTTCTTAAATCAAGCCCACGGAATTTACTTCTCTCCCCTACCTGTTCTGCGGCTATGAGTGCTGCACCGTACGCTCCAAGGACATGGCAGTGCGGCGAAACAACTATCTCTTCACCCAAATATTGCTCAAAAGCGGCAACCAAGCCAATATTTCGTGCGGTAGCTCCTTGAAAGGCAATTTTAGGTTTTATAGAACGGCTTTCAACTACCTTAGTAAGATAATTTTGAACAACCGAATAAAGTACGGCAGCCATTACCTCTTCTTTGCTAAAGCCTTTACTTAACAGACGTTCAACATCTTCTTCCATAAAAACAGTGCATCTGTCAGAAGTGTATGGAGCGAACTTACCAAGAGAAGATGGGCCTGACTGAGAAAGCTTGATACCTAGTCTTGCAGCCTGTTCCTCTACAAATGAGCCTGTTCCAGCGGCGCAGATATAATTGAGGTTAGATTCCACTATATTGCCACCTTCAAGTCGGATATATTTGGAATCCTGTCCGCCTATTTCAAAGATGGTTTGAATTTCAGGGTCAAGCTTAAGCGCCCCTCTTGCATGACAGGTTATTTCATTTACAATGGCGTCTGCACCTATAATTAGTCCCACCATTTTTCTTCCCGAACCTGTAGTGCCGGCAGATGTTATTTTTGCTTGGATATGATATTTGGCGGAAAAATCCCCAATAGCTGTAAATAATGCTGTTGTTGCAGCTATTGGATCACCTGAGGTTTTACGGTAAAAATCAGCTACAATATCGCCTTGTTCATCAAGCAATACCGCCTTTGTTGAGGTTGAGCCAATATCAAGTCCAAGGGAAAAATTGCCTGAATTCGCTTTTTTGTTCACCCGAACTTCAGTACCTTGAGTATCTATCCATTCATCAAGAAGAGCAAATGAGGGATAGTTCGACTTTTCAAGTTTAAGTTCAGGTCTACTTGGAGCTTCGGTATCATTTTCCGTAACTTTTGTAATTGAAATCTGCTGTTTAGTGGAATTATCGGCAGCCAAGATGGCAGTTCCAATTGCTGAAGCCATGTGCGCGTGAGGCGGTAACTCTAAATTTCCTAAATCCCTTTTCAACCACTCAACTACCCATTTATTTAAGGCAATGCCTCCGGTTAGAACCTTCTTGCCATCAAGTTCCCTTCCTCTCAGCAGGGTTTGAACCAAAGTAGCGGTCATTCCCCGACACAGGCCGTTCCACATTTCAGGCTTGGAGTAGCCTTCCTGCTGTCGGTGAATTAGGTCTGTTTTTGCGAAAACAGAGCATCGGGCGGCTATTCTGGGAGGATTGGGAACAAAAGGATAATTTTCCAAATCACTATAATTTAAGCCTAATCGATTCATCTGCTGATCTAGAAAGGAACCTGTACCTGCCGCACATAAGGAATTTTGAGAAAAATTCTTGAACTTACCGTTTTTTAACTCAATAAGACGTGAACCCTTGGCCCCAACATTTAGGGCATATTCTGCGTCCGGTGAAAACCGATTTAAATAGGCCAACAGAGTTTGAATTTGGTCTAGTTCTTTAATTTGTAAAGATTGCGAAATAATACCAGAATAGTATCCTGTAATAGCTGCGAGATATTTTTTATCAGAAAATGAGCGGGTAAGAAAATCTTCTATTACCTTGAGTGGGTCACTTTTATGAGGTGTATATATGATATCATCTACTTCTCCTGAACTAAGAACGGCAATCTTCACATAGGCAGCTCCGGCATCAATACCGATTGTTGGGTACTCCAACTTATTTTTTGACCTTGCTTTTGAACACATATTGACGCTAAGCTTAAGTATAGCAGGTGAATTGTCAAGCTATCTTGAAAGATATGCCTTTCAGAAGACAAGCCCAGAAAAACAGTAACTTAGGCTTTACAGCTGTTTGAGGCGTTACGGGTTATTACGGGTTGTGGCGGGTGTTATGAGTGTTAGGGATGTTATTGTATTGGTGTTACGGGTGTGGCATGTTTTTCAATACTTTTGCTTTCAGTATCTACGAAGATTTTTGTTGCACTTCAAATTAGAGCCGTAAATTTTTAGTCTTACATCCAGTTCGTCATATTTTGACTAACTTTTGTCTACCTTTTGTCCAATTTATGATCAGCTTTTAACAATCAATTAAGTAAGTGGTTTTGAAGTAAATTTCAAAGCTTATTGCTTTATTTGTGTTGTAGAGGAAAGCAGGGTTAGGAGAATTTCTCTTTCAGGGCCTTTTCAACCGTTGGATGCACTAAGTCGCTGACATTGCCTCCCAATTTTGCAACTTCCTTTACAAGTGAGCTTGATACAAAGATATAACGTTCGGCAGGCATTAGGAAAATAGTCTCAATTTCAGGAGCAAGATTCCGATTAGTTAACGCCATTTGAAGTTCATAATCAAAATCAGATATAGCTCTGAGCCCCCTTATTACGAATGTAGCTTGTCTGGATTTAGCGAAATCCGTTAATAGAGAATAAAAAGGTTCAACCTGTACGCGCGGTTCGTCGTTAAGAATATCTTTTATAAGCCTGGTTCTTTCTTCAGGAGTAAAAAGAGGGTTTTTGCCGCTTCTGGAGGCTATTCCTATTATTAATTTATCGCAAAGTGAAAGTGCGCGTTTTATAACATCCAGATGCCCGTTAGTTATAGGGTCAAAGGTTCCGGGATATATTGCGACAAGCATATTAGTCCTCATCCAAATCTTCTTTAGTTACGAACAGCAGAGTAGTTTCGCCATATGAACGTGAGTCAACAGCCTTTAGTGTATCCGGTAAGGTTATTTTCCTGCCGGTATCATGTTCAAGGATAATTAATGTGTTGTGTTCCAATCCTGGGTTCGTGGCAAGTAATGCCAAAGTTTCAGCCTGCATGTTCGACTGGTATGGTGGGTCGCAAAATATGTGGGTGGCAAAAAACTTAGATTGCTTAAGATAGGTTCGTACATTTTGTCTTACCGCAAGACATCTATCGGTAATTCCAAGGCTTTTTATATTTTCTTGAAGCATTTTGTAAGCCTGAATATCTTGTTCAACAAAAACTGCTTGACGGGCGCCGCGCGATATTGCCTCAAGTCCCAGACCGCCTGCGGCAGCAAATAAATCCAATACCCTTGCGTCAAGGATATCTTCTCCAATTATAGAAAATAAGGCTTCCTTGACTTTGTCCATAGTTGGTCTAAATCTACGGCTTTCGGGATACTTTAAGCGTTTTCCGCCGAACTCGCCTGCTATTATACGCGGCATTTTATTCCTCTGGAGAGATTGAACTAAGGCAAAAGCACGCGGATATTGTCTTAGCGGAGTTTCTCATCTTATTCCTTTGGAGAGTATTGAAGCAACTCAACTCCTGCTGTGGCAAGCATCTCTTCACCCATTTTATCGGCGTATGCTTCAAGATAAAATATCTTGCTTATGCCGGCGTTTATCAACAATTTAGAGCAGGTAACACAAGGTTGAGTGGTGCAGTAAAGCACTCCGCCTTCAAGTGAGACTCCAAAACGGGCGGCCTGTACCAGTGCATTTTGTTCGGCGTGGATACCTCTGCAAATCTCTACACGTTCACCTGATGGAATGCCTAACTGTTCGCGAAGGCAGCCAATGTCTGTGCAGTGTGGTAGGCCCTTAGGCGCTCCATTATAGCCTGTGGTTAAAATATGTTTATCTCTGACAATTACAGCGCCGACTTTTCTTCTAATGCAGGTGGAGCGTTGCGCAACCAGTGAAGCAATTTGCATAAAATAGGCGTTCCATGTCAACCGTTTTTGTTCAGCCCCGTTCATTTCACTTCTTCAGGTTCCGGTACAATGGCAATTTCAGCGACTTCATCGCCTTCTCGTGGATTAATAAGTCGTACGCCAAGGCTTGCACGTTTTTGATGCTTAACCTGTTTGGCTGAGATACGTATGCCTGTACCGTGTTTGGTAAGTATTATAGCGTTACCGTTATCTGAAATTACTTTAGCGCCCACAAGAACGCCGGATTTCTCATTAACAGCTATTGCCTTGACGCCTTTGCCGCCACGATGAGTAAATGAACGCAACTCTTCAAACTTCATACGCTTGCCATACCCCTTTTGAGTTACGAAAAGAAGAGAAGCCTTTTCCTTGACGATACTTGCCGCAACAAGCCTATCGTCTTCGGCCAGATTGATGCCTCGTACACCGGCGGCGCTTCTGCCCATAGATCTTACTTCGTCCGTTGAAAAACGTATGCCTTGTCCTTTGGCTGAGAATAGACAGATATCGGTATTATCTTTAACCAACATCACATCCTGCAATCGGTCGCCTTCTTTAAGTGTTATGGCGGTTATTCCCGAACGTCGGGTATTTTCAAGCAGTTTAAGCTGAGTGCGTTTGATAATTCCACGTTCAGTTACGAAGACTGCGTATGAGTTTTCGTCGAATTTTTCAACCCTTAGTAGTTGGGTAATGCGTTCGCCTTCAGACAGATTGAATAACTGATATACTGGTCTTCCCTTGGCTGTCAGCGAACCTTCTGGAATTTCATAGGTCTTTAACAAATAGGCGCGTCCGAAGTTTGAGAAGAATAGAATAGAATCATGAGTGGAGCCTGAAAGCATGGTTGAAACAAAATCTTCTTTACCTAAATCTATTGTTCCTCTGCCTGTACCGCCCCTGCCCTGCTTGCGGTATACAGATACCGGTGTACGTTTGATGTAACCGCGTAGGGTTAGGGTCACGGTTACATCCTCTTCAGAGATTAAATCTTCAAGGGTAATATCTTCGGGCTTTTCAGCGCGAATTTCTGTGCGACGTTCATCGCCGAATTTTTTCCTTAACTCCTTCAACTCTTCGTTAATTACACCAAGAACCCCTGCGCGGGTGGCGAGAATGCTTTTTAATCGTTCAATTTCCTGAATCAAGGCGCGGTATTCGGCTTCAATTTTATCCCTTTCCAGTCCGGTCAAACGCGCCAGACGCATATCCAGTATGGCTTGAGCTTGGGTATCTGAGAAGCTGAATCGGGCAATTAGGTTTTCCTTAGCCGTTTTAGAGTTCTTAGATTGTCTGATAATTCGTACCACTTCATCAATATTATCAAGGGCTATCTTTAAGCCTTCAAGAATGTGAGCGCGTTCTTCAGCTTTGCGTAAGTCAAACTCAGTACGGCGTTTAACGCATTGATAGCGGAATTCCAGGAATTCCTCAAGTAATTTTTTCAAAGGGAATACTTTGGGGGTAAGGTTAGATATAGTAAGTAGTATTATTGAATAGGTCGACTGCAAGGGCGTGTGCTGGTAGAGTTTGTTAAGCACTACCTCACGGTTGGCTCCCCTTTTGAGTTCGATTACTATTCTAATGCCTTCACGGTCGGATTCATCCCTTAAATCTGATATATCTTGGATTTTTTTAGACTTAGCAAGGTTGATGATTCTTTCTATCAACTGCGATTTGTTCAATTGATAGGGAATTTCGGTAATAACGATAGCTTCTCTTCCGGGCTTTGGTTCCTCAAAACGGACCCTGCCCCTAACTATTATTTTGCCTCTTCCCGTTTTGTAGGCATTCCTTATGCCTTCTTTACCTAAAATCAATCCACCAGTGGGAAAATCAGGTCCCTGGATTATATCGCATACCTCATCGTCTGTGAGTTCTGGATTTTTAATTAAGGCAATAAGCGCGTTAGTTACTTCTGTAAAATTATGAGGCGGTATAGAGGTAGCCATTCCCACAGCAATACCGGCTGCTCCGTTTATCAGTAGATTTGGGTAGGCTGCAGGCAGTATTTCAGGTTCTTTACGTGAACCGTCAAAGTTATCTCTGAAATCTACCGTGTCTTTATCCAATTCCTCAAGCATGTGCATTGCGAGCTTTTGGAGTTTGGATTCAGTGTAACGGTAGGCTGCCGGAGGGTCACCATCAATGGAACCAAAGTTTCCCTGACCGTCAACTAGAGGGTAGCGTAGGCTGAAGTCTTGGGCCATACGGGCCAAGGCTTCGTAAACAGCCTGATCGCCATGCGGATGATACTTACCCAATACGTCGCCCACCACAGTGGCGCATTTACGGTAACCTTTTGAAGGGTCAAGCCCTAAATCTTTCATGGAATACAGAATACGACGTTGCACTGGCTTAAGGCCATCCCTTATTTCAGGTAAAGCGCGGCTTACTATTACGCTCATGGCGTAATCCAAGAACGAGGAACGAACTTCGTCCTCAATGTAAACGGATTGAATATGGCTATCGTTCATAACTTCAATTCTACGCCTTAGAGGCCGGAAGTCAAACCGGTAGCTTGTAGTTAAGTGAAGAAGGTACGCGTTTTAGCTTAGGGGCAAGTTTGAGATGTCTTAATAGATAGTCTTGATTATCAAAGGGAGAGGTTCTCTATCTTCTGTCCCGATGCTAAAGCATTGGAGTAACTCTTCTGCTATTACGAGTCCCTTGGATTTGTTATTTGCGTGAACAATGGCTAACGTTTCTCCCTGTCGCAACGTATCGCCTATTTTTTTGAAAATTTCAAAACCTACAGCAGTGTCAATTACGTCATCTGTTGTTTTTCGGCCAGCACCCAATTCAACTGCCAACATTCCAATACGGTAGGTATCTATTCCATTCAAGAATCCTTTTGGAATTCCGCCAGAAAGCTTAACCGGAATTTTATAGCTAGCTTGTGGCAAGAGAGAGAGGTTTTCTACCACAGCGGCTTCACCGCCTTGGGTTTGAATCATTTGCCTGAATTTATCCAGAGCGTTACCTGAGTCAAGCGTTTCTTTTGCTTTAGCGTAAGCTTTGTCCTGATTCTCCCAGCCGGCTAAAAGCAGCATCTCTTTGGCCAATTTTAGAACTAATTTACGTAAGTCATTAGGTCCCTGACCCTTAAGGCAGTCTATGGCTTCTTGAATTTCTAGAGAATTTCCAATCTTCTCACCCAAAGGTTGATTCATGTTTGATAAAACCGCGGTGGTTTTAAGGTTAAACTTCTTTGTTATTGAAATAATTGTTCTAGCAAGCTTTTCGGCTTGTTTTTGATTAGTCATGAATGCGCCGTTGCCAAGCTTGGTATCAAGCACCAATCCGTTTGTTCCCTCGGCTATTTTCTTTGCCGATATTGAAGCTGCAATTAGAGGAATTGACTCAACCGTAGCGGTTACATCTCTTAAAGCATAGATTTTTCCGTCTGCAGGGCATAAGTCAGAGCTTTGTCCCATCATGGCTAATCCTGTTTTTTCAAGGAATTGTTTGAACTCATTGGCAGTTAAATTTGTTCTAAACCCTGGAATTGCCGCCAATTTATCAAGGGTTCCGCCTGTATGCCCTAGACCTCTGCCGGAAATCATAGGAACCGGCGTTCCACAAGCGGCTACAAGTGGCGCGAGTACAAGGGATACTTTGTCGCCAACCCCGCCTGTAGAGTGTTTGTCAACCTTAACTCCTTCAATTGCCGATAGGTCGAAACGACTTCCCGATTCAATTAAGGCTTCGGTGTAGGCAAACAATTCATCGTCCGATAAACCGTTGAAACAAACCGCCATAAGCCAGGCCGACATTTGGTAGGCGGCAAGCGTGTCGTTCATGTAAGCTGCAACAAATTTCTTGATACTTTCAGGGCTGTTAGCATTACCCGATTTCTTTTTGTGAATGAAATCATACGGATTCATAAATTATACTACATCGTTGTCTTCGTATGTCAAACAACTTGTAGGCAGGGTTTTGAGAAGCTGAATTCACTTGACACAATGCATATCGCACTTAAAGTTTAACAATGAAAGCAGCACTTATCTGTAACCTGACAAGCGGTGATTTTCAGGCCAATCAACGAAGGATTTTTGAATTGGCACAGCAAGCTATACAGATGGGTGCGAGATTTTTGCTGTTTGGTGAAGCTGCGGCCACCGGCTTGTGCAACATAGGTAAGCCTGAGCATGATTTGAAGATTGCTGAAGAGATACCTGGTTGCAGGAATCAGCAATGGCGAGAGTTTGCCAAAAAACATGAGGTGTATTTTTCGGCAGGATTGCTTGAAAAAGAGGATGGTAGAATGTATGATTCAGGTTTGCTGTTCAATCCGGCAGGAGAGTTGATTCTTCACTACCGTCGTATTCATTCAGGATGGCGCTGGCCTAACGATAATCCACAGATATATTGTACAGGTGAGGACTTAGCAATGGTTGAGACAGAAATCGGTAAAATAGGAATGCTTATTTGTGGGGACCTGTGGAACGATGATATCATTAAACGATTTGCAGAGCAGGAGCCGGATTATCTTCTTTATCCCTTTCTCCGTAGCTTGAAGAAAAACGCATCGGTTAAGGATGTTTGGCCGCACGAACTCCAACGCTATACTCAACGCTGGAGCCAGACCGGTGCAGTAACTCTGGCAGTGAATCTTTACCAAGGCACCAAACCTGAATGCTCGTTTGGAGGTGCGTGGTTCGTCGGCAAAGACGGTAAGATAATCAGCGAACTTTCTGTTTGGCAACAGGGTATCCTGCTCGTGGATTTGCCTGAGATTTCTGTATAACTTGACACAATACCTTCTTCAAGATAGACTTCCCAAAGAGGAGAAAATTTGACCTACGTTTTAGATAGAATTTTTGAGCAAGTTGAATCGCTTGCTACAAAAGAGTTTGGAGGACCTAACCCTGAGGTGCGTCGGGCGCCGAAGGGGTCTAGTGCAGTATACGCTGTACCTTGTTTTCAATACGCTAAGGGACGCGGTAAAAACCCCATGCAATTGGCCGAGGATATTGCAACTAAGTGGAACAAGGGATTAGCAGAAGGTTCTCTAATTGAGCGTTTCGAAGCGGCACGCGGCTACGTAAATGTTTTCGTTAACCAGCATCAACTGTTATCGGAGATATTATCCGACCTTAAAACCGGTGCTGAGGAATACGGTAACTATCCTAAACTTAATAAAACCATGGTAGTAGATTATTGTTCGCCCAACATTGCCAAGCCTTTGTCCGTAGGGCATCTGCGTTCCACAATAATCGGTCAGGCACTTATTAATATTCTTCGCGCCCGCGGATATAAAACTGTAGGCATAAATTTTTTATCCGATTGGGGTACTCAATTCGGTAAGCTACTTTATGCTTTTGAGAACTGGGGGAACGCTGACCTACTTCAGGCAAACCCAATAAAATATTTGGTTGACCTTTATGTTCTCTTTCATAAGGAACTTAAGCTGAATTCTGAACTGGATAAAGCGGCACGCGCAGCTTTCAAACGTTTGGAACAGGGGGAAGAGAAGGAAAGGAAGTTGTGGCAGAAATTCAGAGAAGTTAGCCTTGCAGATTTTGAAAAAACTGTGGCAAGGCTTGGCGTTCATTTTGATTATGTTTGGTATGAAAGTGAGTTTGAGGCCAAAGCTCATGACCTTATTGATAAACTTCTAAAAAAAGGCATCGCGGAGTATTCAGAGAACGCCGTTATAATACGAACATTTGAAGACACAGATAAACCGCCTTTCCTAGCACGCAAGTCAGACGGCACAACCCTTTATGCCTCAAGGGATTTAGCTTCAGCCATTGAGCGTATTGAACATTTTGCGCCTGTTTCAAACTTAATTTACGTGGTGGCTACAGAACAAAATCTGCATTTTACGAGTTTGGCCAAGGTTCTGGATAGGCTTGAATACCCCGATGTACTTAAACATATAAGTTTCGGTATGGTTTCTCTTCCTTCTGGTAAGCTATCTACCCGCGAAGGCCGGGTGGTATATTTGGATGATTTGCTGGATGAGGCTGAAAAACGTGCCGAAGAGATAATCGCCGAGAAGAATCCTGATATGCCCGCGGATAAACGTAAAGAAATCGCACGGCAAGTTGGGATAGGTGCTGTGATATATGCTGATTTATCGCAAGATAGAATAAAGGATATTGTCTTCGACTGGTCAAAGATGTTGGCCTTTGACGGTAACTCCGCACCCTACCTGCAGTACGCGGCTGTACGTTGTGCCAGGATACTTGAGAAGTCCGGATTTGATAAAGATTCGCGGATTGACGGAGCGGATGCAAAAGAGTTCTTAGAACCTGAAAGCATTGATTTAGTCAAGGCCTTGGGACGCTTCCCGCAGATTATATGCGAAACTGCCAACCGTTACTCGCCGCATATACTGGCAAGTTATTTATACAATTTAGCATCAGCCTTCAGCCGTTTCTATACTCAGGTTCCCGTACTTAAGGCTAAAACCGAAGTTAGCAAACAAAGCAGGCTTTGTCTTGTGCAATCTACAGGTAATATTTTAAGAAAAGGACTAGCTCTGCTCGGTATTGCCACACCTGAGATTATGTAGAGAAGTTTTTCTCTAAAATGCTTCTGAATTATTACTACTAGAGCAAGCCTTATTCAAGATGAAATTTAATTAACCCGCTTGACTTTTTTGTCAATGGATATAATATTATCAGGTGGCTAGAACTATTGAAGAACAGATACTTCGTCTTGAAGAGTTAGGCAACATTCTTGTAAAAGGTTTTCAGCTTGTTGGTTCAACAGGTCCATTTGGCAGCGATATCTCATTTTCCCAGTATATGATACTACAGGTTCTACTTAACAAAGAGGTTTTAAGGATGAATGAGTTGGCCAGTATGCTTGGGGTTTCAAAAGCTAATGTTACCGGTCTGGTTGATCGTATGATTAGAAATAGACTGGTTGAAAGAATGCGTTCAGACGAAGACAGGCGTGTGGTGTTTGTAAAACTTTCTCCAAAAGGCCAACGGATTGCCAATAGGCTTATCAATGCACAGCGCAGGGAATGGAAGCGCATTATGCAAACAATTCCAGTTCATAATTTAACTATTTTTATGGATTCTCTGGAACAATTGGCTAAGGCCCTTGCCGATAGAACAAAAAACCAACGAAAAGGATTACTTGGTGAAGTCAAATAGTGGTCGGATTCTTTTAACAATCTTAGTAGGACTGCTGAACCTTTCTCCAATTATCGCTTATTCATATTTGACAAAAACCACCCCACCAATAATACTCGCGCACAGAGCAGGCGCTGTTATTGTTCCTGAAAACACTATTCAGGGCTGGAGTCAAGTACGGGAAAAGTACGCTCCGCAGGTTTGGGAACTTGATATATGGCTTTCAGCCGATGATTCGCTTATGGTATTCCACGACAAGATTGTAGATAGGGTAACGGATGGAACAGGAACGCTTAAAGAACTTAGTTACGAACAGCTTCGTCAACTTGACGCCGCATATTGGTTTGACCCTGCAGGCGATTCAACATTTCCGTACAGAGGTAAAGGATTCAAGATTCCAACCCTTGGAGAGGTCTTGGATTCTTTCCCAACCGACTTCTTTAATGTAGAGGTGAAGGATTCTACAACAGACATAGTGTTCAAACTGGTGGATTTGCTGAAGAAAAAAGGTGCTGAAGATAAGGTACTGATAGCCTCAGAACATACAGAGATTCTTGAATGTTTTCGCGATCTTGCTCCTAACATAGCAACCTCAGGCTCAGCAGACGAAATAAGACCCTTGGTAATTTGGGGAAAACTTGGACTTGCTTTTCTACCAGCTGCTCCAATGCAGGTGGTTCAGGTTCCTGAATACGCAGGAGCAACCCATGTGGTTACATCAGCTTTTGTAAAACAATGCCACAGCAGGGGGATTTTGGTTCACGTATGGACGATAAACGATTCTAAAACCATGCGTAAGCTACTGGAATTAGGTGTGGACGGTATAATTACCGATAGACCCGATATTGCGCTAAAGGTTTATAAGTTTATGGGTTACCGCTAAGGACATTTTGCAAAAAGTTGATAATTCGCGAGTATTTGCATTCCAAAAAGTATACTTGATACGGTAAAATATAGGATAAGACAATGGTTAATCCATAATGATAAGGACTAAGTGTCTGATTAAAATAACCTACCTTTCTTGACATCTGCAATCTAACTGCTTAAGCTTAATGTAAGGAGGTCAAAAAAATGAAGATATTATCTTTCTTAATTGTCCTGTTTCTGTTTGCATTAATCATAGCCTGCGGTAACAGTGAGTTCGTAACCGTTGAAGGCAGGGTAACCCGACTCGATAATGGCGCCGCTATAGAAAATGCAGCTGTTGGCGATTCATTAACGAATATGATAACGCATACAAACGATAAAGGTTATTTCGTTATGGATAGTATTCCCAGGAAACCGCACCCCATATTCTTTGCGCACAATGATTTTCATCCATATACGGTATATTTTAAGCCTAAAGGGCGGGCCGACACCTTTGAGGTAAACGTAAAATTAGATTCAAAGCCTATTGAGGTAACTTACTAGCAAGTTAAAACGCATAAGTTCAGGATAAGCCTAGAGATATAGCTCAAAACGGGTTTTGCTGAATATAAGTAGACCTAAGATTAAGTTAGTCAGAACCTAGTCAAAACCTGATCAAAAGTTGATCAAGTAGAGGCAAAACTTACTCCAACCTTTGTTCCATTCTTGGTAATTAACATAGCAAATTCTCTCTGATATATTATGTGTGGTGTATATGTGTAAGTACGTTAGAGTGGCCTTTGGATTAGTTGCTAGTAAAAAGTTGACGTATATCAATTTAATAGTATAGTAGTATAAGTTTATAGTTTAGAAAGATAGGAGATTTAAGGAAGTGTAAAATTCTTATTAGCTTTAACTTGAAGAACTCCAAAGGATCTGATTATAAAAAGATAGAAGAGTTTTTTTGAGAAAGAAGGGTTTAGGCGCTACTGGGACGAAAATAATGAAGGAATAATGA
>Ga0256846_1000551_pt1 | contig 14864 bp, 11 predicted proteins | sample TevniametaG_FD_189098 | JGI IMG/M metagenome (GOLD analysis project Ga0256846, IMG submission 189098) | Tube worm associated microbial communities from hydrothermal vent at the East Pacific Rise, Pacific Ocean - Tevnia | ecosystem: Host-associated > Annelida > Integument > Unclassified ...
CAACAGAAATGAAGATGTGACCAAGAAATTTGAAGAAATGCTAAAAACCAATAAAAGCTACTTTTTTGATGTTCAAGAATTTCTTGATATCATAGATGAATACATCAGTCTTGCAAATTATAGTCTTGCACAAAAAGCCATTGAATTGGCGTTGGAACAATATCAACAAAACACCGATATTTTACTCTACAAAGCAGAACTCTTTTCCTTACAAGACCAATTGGAAAAAGCAGAAGAAATCATTTCTTATTTAAAAAAAATTGAGCCGACAAGAGCAGAAATCCCTTTGTTGGAGGCTGAGATTTATTCCAGACAAGACAGACACGGCAAAGCCGTTAAATCTCTTGAAATTGCTTTGAACATTTCACCGGATAAGGCTGATGTTTATGAACTGTTGACTGTGGAATATCTCTATCTGAGCAATTATCACAAGGCATTGGATGCTGCACAAAAATGTCTGTCACACGATCCTGCAAATCAAACTGCGCTGTATAATGTTGTGACCTGCTTTGATATGCTTAATCAAACAGACAAAGCCATTAACTTTCTAGAAAAACATGTTGACAAATATGCCTTTGACGAAATTGCTTGGAATCTTCTTGCCAAACAGTATATTGAAAAAAAAGACTATACAAAAGCCTTGAAAGCTATAGATTTTGCCATTGCCATAGACGATAAATTTTTGAGTGCCTATTTTGACAAAGCCTATGCTTATGAAATGCTGAAAAAATATGACAAAGCAATTGAATTCTATCAATTGACTTTGAGCATCAGTGAACCCTCTGCATTTGTTTTCTACAATATCGGAGAAAACTATAAAAAACTAAAAGCATATGAGAAAGCCGAAAGCTGTTTTCTAAAAGCCATCAAAGAAGACCCCGCACACTATAAATCCTGGCTGAAAATTGTTCAAATCAAACTGGACCAGAACCATATTGAAGAAGCACTGAACTACAACATAAAAGCCCTTGACATTATCAATAATCAGGATTTGTATGAATCTCTCGCAAAAATTTATATCCTGAAAAAACAAAGTTCCGATGCAATCTCAGCGCTGGAAATGAGTTTGAAGCTAGGTCCGGCAAAACTGCCCACATTTCTTCAATTATCAGATTTATATAAACAGGAAAATCAAACTGAAAAACGCAGAAAAATCTTGCTCGAAGCCAAGAAACAATTTCCCGACTCGGGAGAAATCAAAAAACGAATGTTGAACAAAGAATAGCTCATGAAACTTTCCGGTCTTATTTTATTTTTCAAAGGTATAGCAATGGGAGCTGCCAATGTAATTCCCGGAGTTTCCGGAGGAACCATCGCACTGATTACCGGCATATACGAACGACTAATCAACGGCATCAAATCTTTTGATTTAAAAGCATTTCAATTTCTATTCAAGCTCAAACTCAAAGAATTTGCACGCCATACCGATTTGCAATTTCTAATTCCGATTTTCTTAGGAATTTTTGTTGCAGTACTTAGTTTTGCCAAACTGTTCAAATATTTGTTTGTTAACTATCCCGTCTATCTATGGGCATATTTTTTCGGATTGGTTCTGGCATCTATTTACTATGTTGGGAAAACCGTTGAAAAATGGAATTCGGCAAGCATTATGAGTTTCATCATCGGAACAGCCGTTGCCATCACAATCACCATTTTGCATCCGGCAGCAGAAAACAGTAATCCTATCTATGTTTTTATCAATGGCATTGTCTCAATTATCAGCATGATTCTCCCCGGACTATCCGGCTCATTTGTGTTGATTCTGTTGGGAAACTACCAGCTCATTGCCATTGATGCCATCAATCACTTTGATCTTAAAATCATCTTGCCTTTTGCATTAGGTGCCATCCTTGGTTTAGTAGCTTTTTCTCATTTGCTATCTTGGTTGTTCAAAAAATATAAAAACCAAACCATTGCATTGCTCACCGGTTTCATTCTAGGTTCTTTGAGTGTATTATGGCCATGGAAAAAAACAATCTATCTCTTGGACAATGGAGAAATTGTCATGAAACACGGAAAAAAAGTAGTTGCCTATTATGAAAAAGTATTACCTGAATGCTATTCTTTAAATTTTTTCTTTGCTGTTCTTTTTATAATTTTGGGAATAATCAGTATCATTTGGATTGAAAAAACATCTCAACAAAAAAATGACTAAAACAAAAAAACAATTCGGATTGATTGGCTATCCGCTTTCACACTCTTTTTCAAAAAAATACTTCTCGAAAAAATTTAAAAAAGAGAATCTGCACGATTGCGAATATTTGAACTATGAGTGTCCTGATTTGAACAAATTTTCTGAAATCATCAAAAACAACCCGAACTTGATAGGTTTGAATATAACGATTCCGTATAAAGAAAAAATTTTGGAATTTGTTGATAAAAAAGACGAAATCGTGCAAAGCCTGGGCGCAGCAAATACGCTACTCATACTTCCGGATAAAAAAATAAAAGCATACAACACCGATGTCTACGGCTTTGAAAAAAGTTTCTCTCCTTTGCTCAAACCCCATCATAAAAAAGCCTTGATTCTCGGAACAGGAGGCGCATCTAAAGCCGTTGAATTTGTGCTGAAAAAATTACAAATTTCATATTTATTCGTTTCCAGAAATCCAAAAAATAAGTTCGAGATTCACTATAACAAAATAGATCGACATATTTTGTCTGCCCACCAAATTATCATCAACACCACTCCATTGGGAAGCTTCCCGCAAGTAAAAAATTTTCCGAAAATACCCTATCAATTTCTTTCTCAAAATCACTATTTATTCGATTTGATTTATAATCCACAAGAAAGTATGTTTCTAAAATTCGGAAAAGAAAAAAACGTAATCACTTCTAACGGATTGACTATGTTGCATTTACAAGCAGAGCAATCTTGGAAAATTTGGCAGAAAAAAATATGATGTCGGCTATAAAAAAATTCTTATATTTCACTTCTAAAAAAAGTAACCTGAAAATTTACTAATCATGGTAGAAGAAAGAAACGAAAACCTGCAAGATGCAGAAGGAAAGAATGAGCAGTCAGAAGCTCCGATTAATTCTGAAAAACAACCAAATGAAATTGAGGTAGAAGAGAAAACAGAAATCGAACAAACAGAGCAAGTAACACTCGAAAAAGGTCAACCAACAGAGGAAAAATCTGCTGACGAAGTTGTTGTTGAAATAGAGAAACACATGGCAAATGAATCAGAATCTTCTTCAGAGGAACATCATGCTGAAAATGAAGAAAAAAACATCCCCTTATTATCATATAAAGACCTCGACTTTTCTGCACTTATTGAAGAAGCAAAGAAATTGATTGCTGAAAACCCTGTTCAAAAAATCAGAAAACATCTTGAAGAAATCAAAGATGTTATCGATGATAAAGTCTATCAGCTCATTGAAGCAAAAAAAGCGGAAAATCCGGACGAAGAAGTCCATTTGGATATCCCCGAGGCAGCAGAATTTAAATATGTATGGAAAGATTTCAGAAAGAAACTTAGCAATCACAGAAAAGAAGTTCAAGAAAAACTAGAGCAAAATCTCAATCACAAACTGAATCTTATTGAACAACTCAAAGATGTTGTTGATGCCATTGATTTGAACTTTGAAGAAAGAATGAAAAAATTCAAAGAGATTCAAAGAGAATGGCGTATATCAGGCAATGTTCCCAGATCGAGATATTCAGACATCTGGAGAACTTTTAAACATCACGAAGAAAGATTTTATGATTTGCTCGATCTCGACAGAGACTATCGCGACAAAATATTTCAAGAAAATCTAGATAAAAAGAAAGCTATTATCGACCGTGCCAACGAGTTGCTCAAAGAAAATGATATTCATAAAATTTTTAAAGAGCTTCAGATCTTACACAAAGACTGGAAAGAAGAAACAGGACCTGTGGCACGTGAACAACGAGAAGAAGTTTGGAATGAATTCAAAGAAGTTACAAAAAAAATACATGACAAAAGAAGAGAATTCTATAAAACCATCAAAGAAGAATTCGGAAGCAACCTTGAAAAGAAAGAAGAGTTGATCGCACAACTACAAAAAATAGCAGAAAACATCCCGCAAAATCATAAGGAATGGCAGGAAAAAATTAAAGAAGTTGAAAACATCAGAGAAACTTTCTATCATATCGGATATGTTTCAAAAAAACATCGAGATGAAATTTGGAACAGTTTCAAAACAAGCCTGAGAACTTTCAATAAAGAAAAAAATAAGTTCTATAAATCTTTAAAAGAACTTCAGAAAGAAAATCTTGACAAAAAGATGAAGCTAATTGAAACGGCGGAGTCTCTCAAAGACAGTGAAGATTGGGAAACTGCTACTCCAAAATTCAAAGAGATTCAAGAAGAATGGAAAAAAATAGGGCATGTTCCGAGAAAATATTCCGAAAAAATTTGGAAAGAGTTCAGAACGGCTTGCAATCACTATTTTGACCGATTTCATCAACATGGCAGAGATGAAAGCAATGCAGAACTCAACAATTATATCAAGAAAAAAGATTATCTGAAAGCACTCAAGGAAAAAACCGCCGATGAATCTGAATCTTACACCATTGACGACATCAAAAAATTCACAGAAGAGTGGAAAACTCTAGGCTATGTGCCACACAATAAGAACTATGTCAATGTTAAATTCAATAAATTCATCAATTCACTCTACAGCAAATTGAATATTGATCAAAGAGAATTATCTTTCTTGCGATTCAAAGACATGGTTGATGATTATTTTGAACAAGGCAATCACAGAAAATTGGATTATGAAAAGATTTTTGTCCGTCAAAAAATTGATGCCATTCAAAAAGAAATCCAACAATTGGAAAATAATATGATGTTCATCAAATCTGACGACGATAATAACCCTTTCACAAAAGAAGGAGACAAGCAACTCAAAAAAAATACCGAGATATTGGAATTTTGGAAAAAGAAATATGCTTATCTCAATTCATTAAACTATTAGAGAATACTTATGAAAAAAAATGTTTTCATTATACTATTGCTATTCTCTTTTGGCATGTCGGCTCAAGATTTGGACATTTACAACCTAAAGAAAAATTCCAATTTCAATTTGCCCGATATCCCGAAAGACATGACTTATGATGAATTTGAGATATTGAGCACAAACCTAAGAATACAAGATATGGCAATTGCCATTGTGCTTCCCGGGCACGTACATTTCAAAATCAATGAAAAAAAACAAGGCTATTATATTCTCGGCGCCAGAGGTTTGGGCTATGCAGGATGGGCTTATCTCTCGACAACAGAAAGCTCTCTTTTAGGAACCATTGCATCAGACGCATCCGGGATTTCAAATGGCAAACCCGACACCGGAGACCAAATAGTTGCCTACACATCTCTCACTTTGATTGTTGGCAGCTATCTGTATGACTGGATTCACGGAAAATATATGTTAGACCGAAAACAAAATAAAATCAGATATAAATACGCAATGAAAAAAGCCCGATTGGGTGTTTCATCTATAAATTTAGACGGCAAAATTTATCCGTCTTTATCGTTTAATTACAAATTTTAGCCAAAGTCAAATTTTTATGACGAATTAATCGTACAAATAATTGTGAATTCAAACCTAAAAATTTATCTTTGCCCGTTGAAAAAATTATAATAAAAATCAGAGAGAATGCGAAATAAAGGACTTGTATTAGTATTTGCTACAATTTTAGCACTATTAAGTATTTATCAACTATCATTTACATTGAAAAGCAATCGAATCAGAAAAGAAGCTGCAACTTTTGCCAATGGAGATTACAACAAAGAAAAACAATATCTGGATTCTATCTCGAAAAGACCTGTATATAGTCTGTTGGGAATGGATTTTACTTATGATGATCTGAAAGACCGTGAAATGAATCTTGGTCTTGACCTCAAAGGGGGGATTAATGTGATTCTTCAAATTTCCGTAAAAGATATCTTAAAAAGTTTGGCAAACCATACGGAGAACCCCGTATTTAATCAAGCGCTTACAGAAGCATCCGAGATGCAAAAAAACAGTCAAAAACCTTATATTGAATTGTTTTACGAAGCTTTTGACAAAGTGAACGCACAAGCCAAAGAAAAGATGAAGCTTAGTTCTCCTGATATTTTTGGCAACAAAAATCTCTCCGATGAAATCAAATTTAACATGGGAGACGATGATGTGAAAAACATTATCACTAAAAAGGTTGATGATGCCATGGTCAGTGCTTTTGAAGTATTGAGAAAAAGAATTGACAAGTTCGGTGTGACCCAACCCAATATTCAACGACTCGGAAAATCAGGCAGAATCTTGGTAGAACTTGCCGGAGCAAAAGATATTGAACGAGTCAAAAAACTGCTACAAAGTACGGCTCAGCTCGAATTTTGGCATGCCTTTGACTATTCCAAAGTTCAACCTTATCTCGTGCAATTAAACGAATATTACAAGTCTCAAATCAAAACGGATACCACCGCCAATGAAGCAGACAGCCTGTTGGTTGATCAAAATAAAGACAAAAACCCGCTTTTTGAAAATTTCATCAAAGGCGGAGGATACTCAAGAATGGGCGCCGTATTACTCAAGGATAAAAACAAAGTCAACAAACTCCTTAACAGCAAAGAAGCCAGAAAATTATTACCCGCAGAGCTTAAAGATATTAAATTCCTTTGGGGAAAGCCTGAAAAAGATACCGATATCACTTATCTATACGCACTCAGAGGAAACAGAAGCAACATTCCGCCACTTGGAGGTGATGTTATTATTGATGCACAAAACTCTTTTGACCAATTTGGCAAACCCGCCGTGACTATGCAAATGAACTCAAAAGGCGCCAAAGTGTGGAAAGAGATGACCACTGAAGCCTTTAACAATAAAACCGCCATAGCCATAGCTCTAGACAATATTGTCTATTCTGCTCCCGGTGTTTCAAGTGGTCCTATCACAGGAGGTCGCTCTGAGATCACAGGAAATTTCACCATTGATGAAGCAACAGATTTAGCCAATGTATTAAGAGCCGGAAAACTACCCGCTGCCGCAGACATTGTTCAGTCTGAAATTGTGGGACCATCTTTGGGACAAAAAGCCATTGAGGGCGGAAAGCTTTCTTTTCTCTATGCGCTTATCCTGATTTTTGTATGGATGTTTGTCTATTACGGAAAAGCCGGTATTGCATCTGATATTGCACTCATGCTGAACATACTCTTTATTTTTGGAATTCTAGCCAATTTAAATGCTGTGCTCACCCTACCCGGAATTGCGGGTATCGTGCTAACGATTGGTATGGCTGTGGATGCAAACGTGCTGATTTTTGAACGTATCAGAGAGGAAATGAGAAGAGGAAAAAACCTGCACAACGCCGTTGATGACGGTTTCAGAAATGCACTCTCTTCCATTTTAGATGCAAACATCACAACCGCATTGACCGGAGCCATTCTGCTTATTTTCGGAACAGGACCCATCAAAGGTTTTGCTACCACCTTGCTTATCGGTATCGGCACATCTTTGTTCACTGCAATCTTCATCACAAGATATCTGATTGAATGGTATATGGGAAAAGAAAGAAAACTAACTTTCAACACGCCGGTTACCAAGAATCTTTTTGCTGATATCAACTTCGATTTTCTTGGAAAAAGAAAAATTGCATATATGTTTTCCGGTGTTATCATTGCCATCGGATTGTTTTCCATCTTCACCAACGGATTGAATCCGGGCGTTGATTTTGTCGGTGGAAGAACCTATATCGTTTCCTTCCCGAAAGCTGTAAATGCAGATGAAGTGAAAGCGAGCCTGACAAGTGCTTTTGTTGATGAAAAAGGAAATAAATTTATCCCTGATGTCAAAACCTATGGCGAAGACAGCCAACTGAAAATTACCACCAAATTTATGATTAACGGCGAAGGCGCAGATGTGGACAATACCGTTCAAGAAAAACTCTTCAACGGATTGAAATCTTATCTTCCTGACGGATATACTTATAAAAACTTTATCAGCAGTGAACCGGACAAAAAAATAGGTAGAATGCAATCTATCAAAGTAGGACCGACCATTGCAGATGATATCAAAAAAGGCGCTGTTTATGCCATTTTCGGTTCTCTGTTTGTCGTGTTTTTATATATTTTATTCCGATTCAAAAAATGGCAATTTAGTTTAGGTGCTGTTGCTGCCGTATTCCACGATGTGCTTATCGTACTTGGATTGTTTTCATTATTCTGGAAAATTCTTCCTTTCAATATGGAAGTAGACCAAGCCTTTATTGCTGCCATTCTGACAGTAATCGGATATTCATTGAATGATACGGTTGTTATCTTTGACCGTATTCGCGAATTCATGAATGAACACAGCAGGTGGGAATTGAATAAAACCATTAATAAAGCCTTAAACTCCACACTTTCAAGAACTTTAAATACATCATTAACAACTTTGGTAACACTTATCGCCATCTTTATCTTTGGTGGAGAAAGCATCCGAGGATTTGTATTTGCCTTGATTATCGGTGTGATTGTAGGGACTTATTCTTCACTGTTCATTGCAACACCCGTGATGTATGACATGGTTGACAGAAAAAACAAAAAAGCTAAAAAATAGATTTTAGCAAAAAGCATATATTAAAAAAAGCATCACAAAATTCGTGATGCTTTTTTGTTAACACATGCCGAGTGTTTAATATGCTGTCGGAATCAATTCTTTTTTCCACACCAAAAATCCGTTTTCTGCCAAAGCTTTCATTTCATCCTCACCCGGATAAACCACAATCGGTGCCAGAAATGACACATAATCTTCAATTTGCCGTATTACCAAATCGGAATATGCCACCCCTCCTGTTAAAAGTATTGCATCAATTTTTCCTTTTAAGACAACGGCATACTCTCCTATTTGCTTTGAAATCTGATAAGCCATTGCGCGAAGTACCGCTTCGCTCTCTTCATTTGGTTTTTTTTCAATTTCTTGAATATTATTTGTTCCCAAATAAGAAACCAGTCCGCCTTTCCCTACAATCATTTGTTTCAGTTCATCAAAAGTATATTGTCCTGAGAATGCCTTACGCAACAAATCCCCCGATGGCAAAGTGCCGCTTCGTTCCGGAGAAAAAGCCCCCTCTCCATCTAATGCCTGATTCACATCAACCACCTTCCCTCTTTGATGCGCTCCAACCGATACACCACCGCCCATATGGGCTACAATCAAATTGAGCTTTTCATATTTTTTACCGATTGATTGTGCATATCTTCTTGCCACTGCTTTATGATTCAAGGCATGAAAAATCGATATTCTTTCAAAACTTTTATGTCCGGCATAACGCGCCACATCTTGCATTTCATCCACCACAACAGGATCGGCAATATATGCCGGAATTTTTCCATCGGAAAGGCGATAGCCTATAATTGCTGCCAAATTACTTGCATGTTGCTTCGGAGATTGTTTCAAATCGTCCAACATTTTTTCATTGATTTCATATACTCCTGATGAAACCGGTCTGACAAGACCACCTCGACACATAATCATATCGATATCGTCTATTGTATATTTTTGTTCTTTCAAAGTTTTCAGAATAAGCAACTTTCTGAAATCTGCATGCGTATTCAAAAAATCATCATGTGAAAGCATCGGTGTACTATGCGTAATTTTTTCAGAGAAAGTTTCTCTCTCTCCGAGAAATAAGGCAATTTTTGTAGTTGTCGAACCCGGATTAATAACTAATATTTTTGGCGTTTTCTCCACTTAATTACTATTTACGGATGCCGCAGCCAGCAAAATACTGTTTAACTTGGTTTCTTCAGAGTCTGCTCTTGAAGTCAACACAATCGGGAAAGATGCTCCCAATACAATACCGGCAACCTTTGCATCGGCAAATGCCACCAGAGATTTATAAAGTATGTTTCCTGACTCCACGTTGGGAACCAAAAGAATATCTGCATTTCCGGCAACATTTCCACCCAATTTTTTTTGTTTTTTACTCTCTAAACTGATGGCATTATCAAAAGCCAAAGGTCCATCAATCATGCAGTTTTTGATTTGTCCTCTTCTCTGCATAATGGAAAGTAGTGCCGCATCTAAAGTAGACGGCATTTTTTCATTGACCATTTCAATGGCGGAAAGTGCTGCCACTTTAGGTTCTTCCACACCTATCTTTCTGATGAACTGAACTGCATTATTCAAAATATGAACTTTATGATCCAAAGTGGGTAAAATATTCAACGCCACATCCGTGATTGACAACAGCTTATGATAATGTGGAATTTCGAATAGTGCAAAATGAGACAAAAAAGATTTATGTTTCATGCCATATTCTTTATTCAGCACCCCCTTGAGCAATTGAGCGGTTGTCACATTTCCTTTCATCAATATATCCGCTTCATTGTTCACAACAAGCTCAACAGATTTTTGAATAATCTCTTTATCGGTTTCAAAACTGTATATTTCAAAATTTCTCAAATGTTTACAATTAGAAGCAAATTTTTCGATTTCCTTCTTTTTGCCTACCAAAATGGGTTCAATCACGCCCAATCTATATGCATCTAAAACGGCATCGATGGAATGTTCGTCTCCGGCTGCAGCCAACACTAAACGCTTGGGCCTATTTTTTAAAGCCAGTTCTTTTAAATCTTCTATTTTTCTGAGCTCCTGTAGCATCTTTTTTTTTCAAATTTAAAAATAAATAGTCGATTTTTCATTACTTTTGTCATATATATTTAAGAAATGGGTAAAAAAAAGAAGTTTGGTGATTTTTCTGATTTAGGCAATTTCGTTTATTCCACTAATCAAGATTTTAAGCCTGACACCGAGCGGGAGAACGAAAATATCCCGCCGCACAGACAGCAATTGGAAGCTCACTTTTCCAAAAAAGGTCGTGGCGGAAAAGTGGTGACCATCATCAAAGGATTTGAAGGCGCTGAACAAGAACTGAAAATCTTAGGAAAATATTTAAAAAATAAACTCGGAGTGGGTGGAAGCGCCAAAGACGGTGAAATCATTATCCAAGGAAACAATCGGGACAAAATTATCGAACTACTGAAAGAAAAAGGATTCAAAGTAAAAAAAATAGGAGGCTAATTCATTTTTTTCTTGATATCTTCTTGTATTGTATACCAAATACAAGCAGCTTGTGCTTTTGCTTTTTGTGCAATTTTTGACAGATTCTCATTTTCTTTTGCATCAATAACTTTCAAATGAGAATCATCTTGCCAAACGTAATATAGCTTTTTTGAATTGATAATGGCTCCTTCTTTGCTGCCTATCAAGTCATAATCATTCAAACTGTAATAATCCATATTTCTATCGTCTGAAAATAAATCATTTCCTGAATAAAAATAAGATTTATCAGAAAGAGACAAGTGATAAATTGTTGGAAAGATATCTTTGTGCGCACCAAATCTTTTTAAATCGATTTTCTCTTTCGGTTTATAGTTTTTTGGAATGTATAAAATCAGAGGAACACTACGCTTCAAAATCAGTTCATCTGTTGAATAGTTAAACATTCCTCGCTCATTATGATCTCCGGTAGCCACAATAATAGTATTTTCTCCTAAAGCAGAAGTTCTAATACGATGGATAAACTTTCCGAGCTGATCTGCTGTGTATTGATAAGCCAAAAAATTTTTCATGGCAATATCTTTTGAAGTTCTTAATTTTTTTATAACCGCTTCCGGCATATGCAAAGGTTTAGGCTTATAGGTTGACGGAACGCTATATGGTGTATGATTAGCAACTGTCAGTACAAAAATGAATTCCGCTTGTTTTGAATGACTAAGTTGGTCAAAAATGTGAGTATAAAGATATTCGTCAAAAATCCCCCATTCATACTTTTCAGGATTCTTATATTTATTCTCCAGAAAAGAAGTTCCCAACACATCATCAAAATTTTGTGCCTTGATGAATTTTCCTGTGTTTCGCCAACCCAACCGATCACCGGTCAAATAGGTGGTGTGATAGTTTGCATTTTTGAAAGGATTGGCAACAGAAGAGTTCAGTCTTATCCGAGCATAGGGAGATTGAGACAAAGCTGTTCGAGGCGTGTTCACCAACAAGCCTTCAAGAGATTCTATTGTGCCGTTTCTTGCCGATGTAAAATTTTTAAAGACAGTGCAATAAGCTAATTCTTTTTCCAAATCGCCCAAAAGATTAAAATCTTTTTGATGAAACTCAAAATAGTGCCTGCTAAAACTCTCTATCAAGATAAAAACTACATTTGGCGGATTTTTTTCCAAAAATTTATCTTTTGGTGTCTTTAAGAACATTTCTTTTTCTGTGTCTACTAATGAATCTACAGGTTTTTCTTTATATTTTGACAATGCATCTTTAATATTTTTAAATCCATATTGTTGCAGAGTCTTTTGCGTGTTTAAATCAATATTTTTGATATGCCTTTTGAATGAATTGGCAATCTTAAAAGCAAAAACACCATTGAGTACCAGTTCATTGACAAACGAGTCTGTAGATACGGTGGTATGATGTAAACGCAAAGGAAACATGCTGAACGTGCCCCTGAGACCAATAAAATAAATCCCTAACACAACACCAACGCGGATAGATTATATCTTCTGAAATTAATAGGATTGAATATTTTATCATAAATGAGATATTTATAGATTCTGTGAAACAGATAGACGGCAAGTATAATTATAACTAGGACTTTTATCATGGGATAATCTGTCCAAATCGATGTGATTACGGCTGTTGTTTTATCTTCCTTGATGCCAAAAATAACGGCATTGATGTGTGTTTGAAAATATTCAAAAAAGAAATAATCTATCAGTTCAAAAATCAAGAAAATACTTGTAACAAACAACAAATAAGAATGTAGAACTTTTTTTATTCCCGATTGATATTGACTACGTTTATATCTCGACAAAAAACTCAGAACAAGAATTCCGATAAAAGCAGGTGATAAGGCATAAAAAGACACGGATGTATCAAATTTTCCTCCCACATAAAATGCCTTGACAATATCTGATTTATAGTTTTTTAAATGAATAAAGTCAGCGTATTTAAAAAACAATATCAACCTGAAAATCATAAACAAAGTCAATTGTATCAAATAAAACCAAAAAAGCTTTTTGGTTTGTTTCCAAAAAAAAGAAAAGTCAAATTTCATGTTACAAATTTAACGGATTTTAGTGCCTTTCAAAGGATAAATCTCCCAAAAATTCGGAAAGGATTTTTTCACCACTTCTTCATCCTTTATTTCAATGGGAACTAAAGACCTTAATACGGCAAAAGACATTGCCATACGATGATCGTCATAGGTTTCAATCTTCACATGTTTTTTCAAAGCTTTTAATGCTCTCAGATATAGAGCATTTTTTGATATTTGCACTGATGCGCCCAACTTTTCCATCTCTGTTTTTAAAGCTAATAATCGGTCGGTTTCTTTAATGCGGAGAGTTTGTAAACCAAAAATTTCACATTCAATTCCCAGTGCCAAACAAGTTGTTGCAAGCGTTTGCGCCAAATCCGGTTGGTCGATCAAATCAAATGTCAGTTGCTTGGGCATATCAAAATCTTTATCGGCAGATAAAATCATGCTTCCATTGTCTTTAAACGATGTTTTTATACCCAATTTTTCAAAATATTTTTTTACCAAACTGTCTCCTTGCAACGAAGTTTCTGAGAATCCTTCCAAGCTTAATTTTTCTTTTCTGTTCACCGCCAAAAAACTGTAGAAATAAGAGGCAGAAGACCAATCACTTTCAACCTTTAAGATTTGATTTTCAATTTGTTTTTTAGGATAGACTTTGATTTGATTCTGATTTTGAAACACCTGAATGCCAAGTTGTTTAAGCAAAGAAATTGTCATCTTGATATAAGGTTTTGAAACAGAAGCTCCGATGAGTTCCAACGACAAACCTTTTGGTAGTTTCGGGGCAACCAACAATAAAGCTGAAATATATTGACTGCTGATATTTGATGGAATTTTAAGTGTATTTCCTGATATTTTTTTTCCTTTTATGTGCAAAGGAGGAAAGCCTTCATTTTCAAGATAGGAAATATCGGCACCGAGTTGTTGCAAAACATCAACCAGAATCTTTACAGGTCGTTGTCTCATACGCCTTGAACCGTCTAAAATCACTGATTTATTTTCTTGAACGGCATAATAAGCCGTCAAAAATCGCATTGTCGTTCCGGCATGTCCTATATCGATTGATTCCGAAGCGTTTGCCAAGGCTTTTTGCAAAACTTTGGTATCTTCTGCCGTCGATAAACGCTCTATTTTTAAATTCGGATATAGAGCTTGCAAGATTAATAAACGATTAGAAATGCTTTTAGAACTCGGTATGTTCAATATTTTTATCACCTGGATATATTTCGGGTTTATAATGATATGGCAAAAATACAAGAAAGTATTCAATAAACATTTTTCTCTTTGAGTTTCTTTGAGTAATAACCAAAACCAACAATCCAACAGTTGTTGCACAAAGCTACACGAAGAATACACAAAGCTACACAAAGATTATATTTTTCTTTGCGGTTCTCCGGGCTTCTTTGAGCTTCTTTGAGTAATAACCAAAACCAATAAATTTAATAGTTGTTGCACAAAGCTACACGAAGAATACACAAAGCTACACAAAGATTATATTTTTCTTTGCGGTTCTCCGGGCTTCTTTGAGTTTCTTTGAGTAATAACCAAAACCAACAATCCAACAGTTGTTGCACGAAGCTACACGAAGAATACACAAAGCTACACAAAGATTATATTTTTCTTTGCGGTTCTCCTGGCTTCTTTGAGCTTCTTTGAGTAATAACCAAAACCAATAAATTTAATAGTTGTTGCACAAAACTACACGAAGAATACACAAAGCTACACAAAGATTACCCGTTGTGCATTTAGAAAATAAATAAGAAAAAAGTTGTTCATTGACTAAAAAAGTCGTATATTTAATTGACTTTCAAACAATTAAACAAATGAACAA
>Ga0256846_1000552_pt1 | contig 14829 bp, 13 predicted proteins | sample TevniametaG_FD_189098 | JGI IMG/M metagenome (GOLD analysis project Ga0256846, IMG submission 189098) | Tube worm associated microbial communities from hydrothermal vent at the East Pacific Rise, Pacific Ocean - Tevnia | ecosystem: Host-associated > Annelida > Integument > Unclassified ...
TCTTCACACTCTACGCACTAGACATCGAACGCACCCCAGTCGAAGGCAACTTCGGCGGGCCTGAAGTGCGTGAGGCGATCGTCGGGCACATCCTGGCCGAAGCAAAGCTCACCTGTACCTACAGCGTGAACCCAGAGGTGCCGGCCTGAAGCGAGAGAGGGCAACTGTGGGGATGCGCCCTGCCCCCCCCCCTCTCCCCGACTAGGCGGGTAATAGGTTATCTTTAACCATGCCCGCCGCCAAGCAAGGGAGTCGGCACATGAAACATTCGTTCTGGAGCATTCTTTTCAACACAGTGCTCGTGATCTGCCACGTACTCACGGGACTCTTTTTTCTCTACACCCTAGAAGACCGTCACCACCACGTAGGACTTTTGGTAACTGCACTCTATAGCTGCATGCTGTTCGCCCTCTGGTGGGAACTTAGGGGCAAAAACCTCCCACCGAAAGTCACCGCCGACCGCCTAGCCAGAGCGACACTGAATGTAAAAGCACGGCGCTCGACACCCCAGCCTGTCTATCTGGCAGAAGGACGAACCAGCCTCGCCCGCCCCCATCCAAACCACACATCACACTCCCCAACCCTCCATCCTTATGAGCCTGGCGTGGGCGTTCTTTCTTGGCTGGTCGATTGGAGGTAATAATGAGAAAGATGGTACTTAAGAAAGTCTGAGCGAATCCCCAATTCGCCAGTCCCCCCGTTAGCCGACAAAAATCCAAGTTTGAACCACAGAACAAGGACGTAGAGAGACATGAAGGAGACCAGCCCAAACGCTTTTGGAAAACTCCAGCGGAATGAAGAAGGCATCATTTCCGCGTGGCATACGCTAACAGATCACCAAACAGACGTTGCTGCCTGTTTCGAACACCTCTGTCGATGTCACAACATTCGGCGTGCTTTGGAGACAACTGCAGAGCAAAAACTGCAACCGCGAGATATCTCCCGTCTCTCAGCACTGGTCTTTCTGCACGATCTCGGTAAAGCCAACAGTGGCTTTCAAGCTAAGCGCTGGACGCGAGACAAGTTGCCCCAGGAGTGGCCTCTGCCGGCGGGACATGGCATTGAGGCGAGCAAGATTTTTAGTGCGGATGTACCTACATCGCTCGCCGAAAGGCTACCGATTGAAGCGATGGACAGTTGGGGTGAAGCTGTTCTTTCATTACTGATTGCCAGCATCAGCCACCACGGGCGACCCATCGACTTCGAAAGCACTTCAAACTGGAACCCTGCAATCTGGAAGCCGGTAACTGATTGCAACGGCAACATCATTTACGATCCCGAATCAGTGCTACAGCAAATCGGTGAGCTCATGGTTGCGCTCTATCCCAATGCCTTCGAGCCCGCCGGAAACGACTTACCGGATACCCCGGCCTTTGGCCATCTCTTTGCGGGGTTAGTGCAACTGGCCGACTGGATAAGTTCCGACACCGACTTCTTCCCCTACGCAAAAGAGAATGAGCAGCGTACCGAGACAGCGCCACGCTATGCCGCCGCTGCCATCACCGCCCTCGGGCTGGACACGGAAAACTGGCGCGATCAGATCAATGCCCTATCACCTGAGTTTGCACATGTCTTCCAGGTACCATCACCCTACCCCATTCAGAAGGCAATGGATGACCCAGACCTAGGGCCACTGGTGATTCTGGAATCAGAGACAGGCAGCGGCAAAACCGAGGCCGCCATCTGGCGCTACCTGCACCTGTTTCGCACTGGGCAGGTAGACAGTCTCTATTTCGCCCTTCCCACTCGAGTCTCTGCCACTCAAGCCTATCAGCGTATCAAAAGTGCAATTAATCGCATCTGGTCCACAGATGCTCCTGTTACAGTGCGCGCCTTGCCGGGCTATGCCAGCGCAGATGGGCAGGACATTAAAATCTTGCCAGACTTCAAAGTGCAGTGGCCTGATGACCCCGGTGATGTAGAGGCCCAGCGCCGCTGGGCCGCAGAATCACCCAAACGCTTCCTAGCTGCACCGATTGCCGTCGGCACCATCGATCAGGCACTGCTCGGGGCACTGCAAGTACGCCACGCTCATCTCCGCCATGCTCTACTATCGCGTAGCCTGCTGGTGGTGGACGAAGTACATGCCTCCGATCCCTACATGACGGCATTGTTGGAACGTCTACTCAAGGCCCATCTGGATTGTGGCGGACACGCACTGTTGCTCTCCGCCACCCTGGGCTCCAGCGCCCGCGACCGCTATCTCACACTGGCACCACAGAGGGAACATCCCGTCGCTACTACAACAAAATATGACAGTGCCTGCGCCACACCCTATCCAGCCATTGCTGATTTCTCAGACATCCAGCCTATCGCATCCGCTACACCTGAAAAGGCCCTATCCTGGACCTTGTATGACTGCATGGATGATTCCGAGCAGATTGCCCGGATGGCGCTCGATGCGGCGGGTGAAGGTGCAAAAATCCTGGTGATCCGCAACACAGTACCGGCTGCCATAGCGGTGCTGCGGGCGCTGGAAGAGAGCAATCCTGATCCTGCCTGGCTGTTTAACGTCAATGGTATCAGCACTCTTCACCACAGTCGTTTTAGCCGCCAGGACCGCCCCGTTCTGGATAAAGCAATCCAGGAGCAATTAGGCAAAACACGGAAACCAGGCCCACGCATCGTGGTCGGCACACAGACGCTGGAACAGAGCCTAGACCTGGATGCCGACCTGCTGATCACCGATCTATGCCCAATGGACGTGCTACTGCAACGGGTAGGCCGCCTGCATCGCCACAATCGATCACAAGATGAACGTCCGGAGAGATTCCAAACGGCTCAGGCATGGGTGCTGACACCACCCGGCCACAATCTCACACCGATGCTGAAGAGATCCAGGCATGGGCTGGGGCGATTTCGAAATGGCGGTGGGATCTATGATGACCTGCGAATCATCGAGGCCACACGCCGTCTTATCGACAAACATCCAACAGTCAACATTCCCGAAAAGAACCGTTACCTGGTTGAAACCGCAACCCATTCGGAGCGGCTGACTGCGATCCAGGAGGAACTCGGCGAGCCCTGGCAAAAACTTGCACAGCAGGTCGAAGGTGATACCGGGGCACAGAACGTGGTCGCACGCCTCCATGCTCTGAACTTCAATGAGGTTTTCGGGGAACGTAAAGACAATCTCTTTCCCAATGACGTCAAGATCGGCGCCCGACTGGGAGCGGAAGACAGACTTTTGCAGTTTGATCCAGCGCTGCCAGGCCCATTCGGCGCCCCCCTGAAGCAGTTGCCGGTGAGACACTTTCTCATCCCCGATGGACTGGATCTCGATGCGCAACCCGATCAAATCATTCAACAAGATGGAGTGATCGAATTTACCCTCGGAACAACCCGCTACCGGTATGGCCGTCTCGGATTGGAACGGCTAACGGATGATTGACCCTGCTTTTTATACATGGAGATGTTCGATGACCTGCCGCTACTCCTTACTCAATGAACCGTTGATCCGCACCCGGCTTGCCGCGGACGGCAGCCCGGCCCGCTATACCCTGCCGGGACTCTTCGTCGCCCTGGCTGGCGATACGATACGCGACTTCCCCGCCCTGCGTCCCCACCAACGCCACCCTTGGCATGCGTTTCTGGTCCAACTCGCCGCCATGGCGTTGCATAAAGCCGGGCAGTCACAGCCCCTTGCCAGTGAGGCGGAATGGAAAGCAGCGCTGCTGGCGCTGACACCAGACTACCCGGATGGTGAGGCTTGGTGCCTGGTTGCACCACATGACAAGCCTGCGTTTATGCAGGCGCCAGTGCTGGAAGGGAAGATAGAAGATTGGGTCAGCGACAAGCCTACACCCGACAGCCTGGATATTCTGGTCACGTCCAAGAATCACGACCTGAAGCAAGAACGCATCCGATTGGCCCTTCCAGATGACTGGATATTCGCGCTGTTAAGCCTGCAAACCGCTGCACCATATCCAGGCCCAAAAAACTATGGCGTAGCTCGCATGAACAAAGGATCTTCAAGTCGCCCAGGCCTTGGCGTAGATCCGGCTAGTGGGCCTAGTCGCCGCTGGTCGAGAGATGTGCGTATTGCACTCTCTGAACGTGCCTCTCTGGTAAATGATTTTGGATACGTTGAACACGAAGGCGTCGGTTTATTATGGCTAGCTCCATGGGATGGAAAAAGTGCCTATTCCTATGCTGCCCTCGACCCATTCTTCATTGAAATCTGCCGGCGCATAAGACTTGTTGCTAATAACGATCAGATTATGGCGATCAGAACAACAAGTACCGGACCACGTATCGCTAAGGAAGAATCGGACAGCCGCCGGGGAAACACTGGGGATCTATGGACACCAGTAGAAGTAGCGGCTGGTAAATCGTTTGGTGCCTCAAAAGCAGGGTTTGACTATACACGCATGGTCAAACTGTTGTTTGGATCCAACTACAAAAAGCCGCCAGCCCAGATTGTCAGCGCAGAAGATGATACCGAAGGTCTGACGGTCATTGCTCGTGCCATCGCAGGGGGACAAAGTACCACTGATGGCTATCACGAGCGGCGGGTACCCATCTCACGCACTGTCCGAAAACTACTCATCCGGCAAGATACTGATCGTTTGGCAACACTTGCTGGTGAGCGAGTACAGGCAATTGCATCAATCAATAAAACTTTGTGGGGAGCGTTAGTCACGCTTTTCGATAACGATAAGAAAAGGGATAAGAATGACAAAATACCAGATAGCATAAAAAACAAGGCCAACGATTTTGCAAAACCCTTCGAACAAGCTGAGGACGCTCGCTTCTTCGACGAACTAAACGCAGAGATTGAGTCTGACGATCCAGATAAAGTCCGCCTGGGCTGGCACCTTTCCATGGCCGAGCGCGCCGAAACCGTTCTAAGAATCGCTTTCGATGCCGGCCCTCGCAGCGGGGAGCAGCGCTACCGCGCCCGCGCTGCGGCCTTATCTCGATTCCACGGAGGACTGCGCAGTGGAAATGTATTGCCCAGCCTCGCCCAGCACTACCGCAAACAACAAGCCAGCAAGGAGAACAATCATGACCACGCATGATGCAGAACCGCGGGAACAGACACCCATACGAGAGGTGAAGCCGGCAAGCCCCATCACCCGGCTGGCCCGGATCATTGGCCAAGCCGCAAGATTCTCCGGTGATGCGCACGGCCTAGATAACGGCGAGCGCGCAGCGCTGGCACGTCTCGACCCGGATGGTGACCTGCGTCCGCATCAGATTGCCGCCCTGACCCGCGCCCTGATCTATGCCGGACTGGAACCCGAAGGCTGGCGACCGGAAACCTGGCGCCGCTGGGCCTTGATTGCCCACGGCATGGCGCTTGCCGGACACGATGGCAACCAAAGCCTGGGACAGCAACTTTCCACAGCAAAAGTTGCGGAGTCGCGGGTAAACCGGCTGCTAACTGCCAGAGGCGATGCCTTCCGCCAATTACTCCCCCGTCTATTGCGCCTGCTTGCATCTAAGGAAGTTGCAGCCAACTGGTATGAATTCGGCAGACTAATACTTCAGGAAGGCAAGGACGAACAGAAAGCGGAAGAAATCCGCATGAAGATCGCCAGTCACTACTTTTCGGCCGAAGCGAAGGCCAACAAACCAGAAACCGCTTGAACAACAATTTGAGGGACCAACATGAATACAGAACCCCGTTTTATCCAGATCCACACCCTGCACACCTACCCGGCCGCACTGCTCAACCGGGATGACGCCGGTCTGGCCAAGCGTCTGCCGCTGGGCAACGCCGTACGTACCCGAATCTCATCCCAGTGCCTGAAACGTCACTGGCGTGTAACCGATGACCGGTTTGCCTTGTCGGCGCTCAATGTGCCCATGGCGATACGATCTAGGAGTACGCTGGACGAAATTCGCAAACGTATCATCAAGAACGGAGTTGCAGATGATCTGGCCCAAGCGGCTGCCGAGGCGCTACGTGAAGGAAAGTTACTGGATAACGGCGGTAAAACGAAAAAGGGCGAGGAGGCCCTGAAAACCGGGCAGGCCGTGCTGATGGGTACGGCCGAGATCAACTATCTGGTCAAGCGTTGCACGGAACTGGCAGAAGCGGATGAGAACGAAGAGACCCTCAAGAAAGCGGTACTCGCAATGCTGAAGGGTGAAAAGAAAAACATCGCCGCCCTCAAGCACGGTAGCGGCCTCGAATCCGCCCTGTTCGGCCGCATGGTCACCTCCGACGTATTGGCCAGTCGCGATGCATCCATCTATGTCTCCCACGCCTTCACCGTACACGAGGCCCAGGTAGAAAACGACTACTTCACCGTAGTTGATGACCTATTGCGAGAGACTGGAGAACTCGGATCAGCCGGTATCTTCGACACTGAACTCGCTTCCGGTCTCTATTACGGCTATGTGGTAGTCGATGTACGCCAACTAGTGGAGAACTTGGAAGGTATCAATGCCAAGGACTGCTTCACCGAATCCACACCAGCCGAGCGCCGCGAGCTGAGCGCACAGGTTGTGCAGCACCTGCTGCACCTGATCGCCACCGTCAGCCCTGGCGCCAAACGCGGCTCCACCGCACCTTTCGACTGGGCCAAGTTCATGCTGGTAGAAGCCGGAGACTGGCAACCGTGCAGTCTCGCCGGTGCTTTCCATGACGCGCTCTCCCTGACAGACAGTGATGCGGGCACAATCAGGGAAGGGGCAGTCCAGCGAATGGATCGGGAAATCGCAGCCATGGACGAGGCCTATGGGTCAAACTTGACTCGCCGCTTTCTGTCACTCGACCCGGTAACGATTTCCGGAGCGGAACGCACCAACCTGGCTGGACTAGGCGAGTGGGCCTCTGAAATTATCCGGCAGGGGGCTTGCTGAAATGCCGCGACATCTATTGCTACGGCTGGAGGCACCCATGGTGGCCTTTGGCGGAGAGACCATCGACAATTATGGGGTGATCCGAGATTTCCCCGCCTTGTCGATGGTGACAGGACTGCTGGCAAATGCACTGGGTTGGCGCCGCGAGGACGCTGATCTGCATAATCGACTGCAGAATCGTCTGGTACTCGGGGCAAGGCGTAAATCCATCGGTAATCGGTTGAGGGATTACCAGACCGCACTGTTGTTTGAGAACGATCAGGTTTGGACAACAGTGGGAGTACCAGAAGGCCGGGCCAAAAGTCCGAGTTATTCCAAACTAGCCGACGGACGCAAGGCACTGACATTGCAGCGCTACCGCGACTATCACGCCAACCTCTCCACCCTCATCGCCCTGCGCCTCGAACCCGCCGACGAGGCACCTACTTTGGGCGACCTGGCCCATGCCCTCGATCACCCGGCCCGTCCCCTCTTTATCGGGCGTAAACCCTGCCTTCCCAGCCGAAGAATCTTTGCCGGATGGCAGGATGGACGCAACATCTTGCAAGTCCTTCAAAGCACTGCTTGTCTTGATTCTAGTGCTGGAAACTTGCAAATGCAGTGGCCCGACGGAGAAGGAGAACTGCAGGGCGACCGCAAGCTCGATTTATGTGACGAACGCAACTGGACCAGTGGTGTGCACGGCGGTTGGCGACCAGTACGTAAAGGAACCTTTAAGCCGGGCGAGGTACAGATATGAGTCTTCAAGTGATGCAGTGTCATCCCGACCCCATAGCGTTGGCAGCGTGGGCCACCCGCCAGGGGCTGCTCTCGCCTGATGGTGACTACGGCTACGCCTTGCATGCACTACTCAGAGCAGCTTTTGGCAAACAAGCCCCAAAACCATTTCGTTATCTGGGCGGGCGACAGGGGCTACTAGCCTATACCGACAGCACGGCCGAAACTCTTCAGGAAAGTACCAGCTTGGCTACACCGGATGTAGCGAGGGCATTGGGACTGGAGAGTCTGGACACTCGCAAGTTTCCTTCCGCATGGCGGGAGGGACACCGGCTAGGCTTTGAAGTCCGTATCCGTCCGGTGGTCCGGACCAGGGATGGCCGTGAACGGGATGCCTATCTGCATGCTGTGGAGCCAACCGAGCCGGACAGCGGCCCAAGACGGGAAGCGGTCTACGCCGATTGGCTGACGAAACAGCTTGGAGCAGATGGTGCCGCCCAGCTACTCAATGGGCGTATGGATGCCTTTCGTCTGTGCCGCGTCATACGCCGCGCCCATGACGGCAACAATGGCAAACGAAAAACAAAAAGCTTCAATGGGCCGGATGCGCTGTTCAAGGGCGAACTGGCAGTAACCGATGGTGAAGCCTTCAGTCATCTGGTAACACGCGGTATCGGGCGGCATCGCACCTTCGGTTTCGGCATGCTTCTGCTCAAGCCAGCCAACTCATGCTAAAGGGACGGTTGGGGCTCGAAACAGCCCGCATCCCCCACGCAGACCGACACGGCCTGATCTGGCTGGAACGTGGAGAACTCTGTGTCATAGATGGTTGCCTGAACTTCTTGACCGGCAAGGATTCACTGACGCCCAACAGCATTCAGGTACCCCACCAGGCCGTGTCGATGATTCTGCTTGGCCCCGGTAGTACCGTGACGCACGACGCCCTGCGCCTGTTGGCGCGCCACGGCACATTGATGGCCGCAGTAGGGAAGGATGGAGTGCGTTCCTATACCGCAATGCCGCTATTGCCAGACCGCTCCGATATCGCCCGGCGACAGGCCGAATTGTGGGGCAGTCCGCGGCGCCGCATCAGCGTCGCACGTCACATGTATGCCCTGCGTCTCGGCGAGGTACTGCCACACCGTGACCTGGATACCCTGCGCGGCATCGAGGGCGCTCGTGTCAAAGCTACCTACCGATTGATGGCGGAGAGATACGGTATCGAATGGAAAGGCCGGCGATATGATCGAAGCAATCCCATTGCTGCCGACATACCCAATCAGGCGATAAATCATGCCGCCACCGCAGTGCAGGCAGCAGCAGCCATCGCCGTCCAGTCAGTCGCCGCAATTCCCCAGCTTGGCTTCATCCACGAAGATTCTGGACAGTCATTCGTGCTCGACATCGCCGATCTGTTCCGAGACTCGGTGACCTTACAAATAGCCTTTGCTGCAGCCAAGAAATCAGAGGCAGACAGCCAGACCATCGACCGCCTGGTACGGCGTGAAGCGGCCACTGTGTTTCGAAAACAGCGCGTGATCCCATCGATGATTGACAGCATAAAAAAAGTCATACGCATGGAGGAATAAGATGCCACTGGTCGTAATCGTCACCCGTGATGTAAAAGATCGGTTTCGTGGCTTTCTAGCTTCGGTGATGCTCGAAGTGGCACCAACTGTCTACATCTCACCCCGGATGAATCAAGGCGTGCGTTCGCGCACCTGGAAGGTATTATCCGATTGGCACAACACCGAACCACGAGGCAGCGTAGTCATGGTCTGGCGTGATGCAAACGAAACTGGAGGAGTCGGCATCGCCACACTGGGCTCACCGCCACGTGAACTCATAGAGATTGACGGGCTATGGTTGGCGCGTCGAAAGACGTGAAATGCTCTTTTACAATTTGGGTATGATTTAGTGTTTTCTCTTGTAGAGCATAGGTTTATCTACAAGAGGTTCCCCCGCACCCGCGGGGATAGGCCCATTAAGCAGGGATACCGCGCCGGTGGCCGCCCGGTTCCCCCGCACCCGCGGGGATAGGCCCTGTCATCCCCGCCGACATAAAAAGTGCCCGCGGGTTCCCCCGCACCCGCGGGGATAGGCCCACATGGCACTGCTCACCAGCAATTGCCGAGTCGGTTCCCCCGCACCCGCGGGGATAGGCCCGACAAATCTTTTTGATGATCATGCCAATACCGGGTTCCCCCGCACCCGCGGGGATAGGCCTATCTCGCCCTGTATATTTTCCGGGCCTCGATTGGTTCCCCCGCACCCGCGGGGATAGGCCGTGGCGAGGGTGAAGGTGGTGACGAGTCGCCTTGGTTCCCCCGCACCCGCGGGGATAGGCCCAAAGCGCATCAACAGCGACCCACTGCCGCATTGGTTCCCCCGCACCCGCGGGGATAGGCCCTACTCGCGTAATTCCGACCTGGACTATCTTAGGGTTCCCCCGCACCCGCGGGGATAGGCCCTGATTCATCGGGAGCTAACGCCCGCTTGGTCAGGTTCCCCCGCACCCGCGGGGATAGGCCCTCTTCCAGCCTTTCGTCAATGTCGTCTGTAATGGTTCCCCCGCACCCGCGGGGATAGGCCCCACGCATTTGTGGCTGGAGGCGGCAGAATTTAGGTTCCCCCGCACCCGCGGGGATAGGCCCTGGCCGATTTTTTCCCAGTCGAAACGGTAGTAGGTTCCCCCGCACCCGCGGGGATAGGCCTTTGTCGATACTGGCCAGTTGGCAGCGGTGCCAGGTTCCCCCGCACCCGCGGGGATAGGCCCTATCCGGAAGATGATGATCGCTACTGGAGGCCGGTTCCCCCGCACCCGCGGGGATAGGCCCTTGACCAGCGGCCCAGAGAGTTTGTGTTTCCAGGTTCCCCCGCACCCGCGGGGATAGGCCCCTCAACGAAATCTGCAAAAAATATAGCGTCTCGGTTCCCCCGCACCCGCGGGGATAGGCCCACCCAAAAGACTGAGCCCGACACGCAAGTCGAGGTTCCCCCGCACCCGCGGGGATAGGCCCTGGAAGAAGACGATGCGGGTTTTTGCACCTGAGGTTCCCCCGCACCCGCGGGGATAGGCCCCACATAATACAGCACAGGCATTAAATATTTATGGTTCCCCCGCACCCGCGGGGATAGGCCCCAAGGTCTTTCTGGCCTGAGAATCAACGATTGGGTTCCCCCGCACCCGCGGGGATAGGCCCATTTATTTGATACGGGTTTGCGCACTGTATGCGGTTCCCCCGCACCCGCGGGGATAGGCCTTCATCAAATTGCGTGGACCTATATTGTATTCTGGTTCCCCCGCACCCGCGGGGATAGGCCCCAAGCGAATCAAGCAGTAAATCCAATTGAGTGGGTTCCCCCGCACCCGCGGGGATAGGCCCTATAGGGTCTCTTTATTCTGGCGGCTTCAGCTGGTTCCCCCGCACCCGCGGGGATAGGCCCAGATGACAACAGCGAAAAAAATAGCAGATCTTGGTTCCCCCGCACCCGCGGGGATAGGCCCGGCCTTCAGCGATTTATCACCCACCGCCGCCAGGTTCCCCCGCACCCGCGGGGATAGGCCCGGGCATGGTCTTAGCTCGGATCTTTTTGGTAAGGTTCCCCCGCACCCGCGGGGATAGGCCCGGGCATGGTCTTAGCTCGGATCTTTTTGGTAAGGTTCCCCCGCACCCGCGGGGATAGGCCCCAAAAGAGCCCAGATAACACTCCTGCGTTACTGGTTCCCCCGCACCCGCGGGGATAGGCCGCACACCCTGGTGCTGGGGATGAGCGGGTCTGGGGTTCCCCCGCACCCGCGGGGATAGGCCCTGGCGGCAAGACGTCAGTGCCAGCAATTGCAAGGTTCCCCCGCACCCGCGGGGATAGGCCCCACCAGATCCCCATCCGGCACAGGCCCGTTCGGGTTCCCCCGCACCCGCGGGGATAGGCCGTGCCGGCAATTACGTCTATATGTGGGGCGGGCGGTTCCCCCGCACCCGCGGGGATAGGCCTCCGTCGCCGCCTTGAGACTATGGCAGCCAGCGGGTTCCCCCGCACCCGCGGGGATAGGCCCTTTGCTTGAGCCGAATTAACCCAATCGTTGAAGGTTCCCCCGCACCCGCGGGGATAGGCCCGATTCATAGGTAATTTTTGTAGCAATCAGCACGGTTCCCCCGCACCCGCGGGGATAGGCCCGCTTGGGTCTTTTTCGACCCAGGATTTCGGGAGGTTCCCCCGCACCCGCGGGGATAGGCCCCACGGCAACTTGCGGCTAATGATATATGCCCAGGTTCCCCCGCACCCGCGGGGATAGGCCCCGACATCTGATTCTGTGGCTGCATGAGCGAGGGGTTCCCCCGCACCCGCGGGGATAGGCCCATCCCAAAGGCTTTCTTGCCCAGCTTGGAGACGGTTCCCCCGCACCCGCGGGGATAGGCCCGCGGGCAGGATTGATTGACGCACGTCAGGTCGGGTTCCCCCGCACCCGCGGGGATAGGCCCTCAATTCACGAAGCCTAAGCGATTCAAGGTAAGGTTCCCCCGCACCCGCGGGGATAGGCCCTGGCGCTGATAGCCTAGCCCCACAAAAAAAGCGGTTCCCCCGCACCCGCGGGGATAGGCCCTTGCGCTTTAGCCAATCGCGCCTGCGGAATCTGGTTCCCCCGCACCCGCGGGGATAGGCCCCCAGCTATAGCCCTTCCGTCTCGTGTCGGCTCGGTTCCCCCGCACCCGCGGGGATAGGCCCTCGGCAGCAACCGCCGCACCCTGCATGCAGATGGTTCCCCCGCACCCGCGGGGATAGGCCCCATTGCCGCCCCCTTTTACCGCCTCAGCACGTGGTTCCCCCGCACCCGCGGGGATAGGCCCTTCCGCCCGACACGGATCAGCCGCCCCCACTCGGTTCCCCCGCACCCGCGGGGATAGGCCCGCATGACGTGCATTATTGCCAAAGCCGGGCGCGGTTCCCCCGCACCCGCGGGGATAGGCCCTGATGCGCGGCAGGTCAGCGCATTCGATCTCCGGTTCCCCCGCACCCGCGGGGATAGGCCCTATTGAGGCGTTGCAGGATGAAGACGACCCAAGGTTCCCCCGCACCCGCGGGGATAGGCCCTGACTTATGATAATGAGATTATTCATGGCGATGGTTCCCCCGCACCCGCGGGGATAGGCCCCGAGCTCAATTGGCTTACCGATCGACCGTCGCGGTTCCCCCGCACCCGCGGGGATAGGCCCATTTACCTGTCGTACAGACGCAGCCAGCGCTCGGTTCCCCCGCACCCGCGGGGATAGGCCCAATGTCTTCGGCCGCTTATTTTCTTGCATGCCGGTTCCCCCGCACCCGCGGGGATAGGCCCTTGCTCCATTACATACCTCCCGCATATTGCGCGGTTCCCCCGCACCCGCGGGGATAGGCCCCAGAGACAGGGTTAGTTGTGGATATGGTAATAGGTTCCCCCGCACCCGCGGGGATAGGCCCCTCAATGTAAGCGAGGAAGGTTGCTCTGTTAAGGTTCCCCCGCACCCGCGGGGATAGGCCCCAGGTCTTTCATGTCTTTCTCCTATTTTCGGCGGTTCCCCCGCACCCGCGGGGATAGGCCCTGTGGTTGGTGCCGATCAAGACCATGATCCGGGGTTCCCCCGCACCCGCGGGGATAGGCCCAAGAGCTAGAGATAACCAACCAGGAGAGCAAAGGTTCCCCCGCACCCGCGGGGATAGGCCCATTTATCCTGACGGAATTAGCGTCGCTGATAAGGTTCCCCCGCACCCGCGGGGATAGGCCCTACAATTTAGCCACAAAAACCTATCGATTTTGGGTTCCCCCGCACCCGCGGGGATAGGCCCCACCGCAAATGTCGACCAGGGCGTGCCGTACCGGTTCCCCCGCACCCGCGGGGATAGGCCCCTAAACAAAACCGCGCTACGATTGACTGTCGTGGTTCCCCCGCACCCGCGGGGATAGGCCCCCGATAGAAACCGCAATCGAGCGCGCCGTGATGGTTCCCCCGCACCCGCGGGGATAGGCCTTAACAGCAAGCCGGATATTGCGCCAATGAAAAGGTTCCCCCGCACCCGCGGGGATAGGCCCCACGCATTTGTGGCTGGAGGCGGCAGAATTTAGGTTCCCCCGCACCCGCGGGGATAGGCCCCTGCCGTCAGTTGGTAGTGACGTGCAGCGGAGGTTCCCCCGCACCCGCGGGGATAGGCCCTGCGGTTGTATGTGCCTGTTGAATTCGCGAGTGGTTCCCCCGCACCCGCGGGGATAGGCCCTAGCGCCAGTGGCACGGACGCGAGGCGTCCGCGGTTCCCCCGCACCCGCGGGGATAGGCCCCCGGAGCAATCCACTATGTCTGACACCCAGACGGTTCCCCCGCACCCGCGGGGATAGGCCCGCCCAGGCCACCCACAGATCGGAGCGAGCGGCGGTTCCCCCGCACCCGCGGGGATAGGCCCTTCACGAAAGAGATTTACTCTCCGAGTGTAACGGTTCCCCCGCACCCGCGGGGATAGGCCCGCGATGCTTTATCGCGTCCGGACAATTAATTGGGTTCCCCCGCACCCGCGGGGATAGGCCCCGACCTTGGCGGCGTAGAGATCAAATGCCCAAGGTTCCCCCGCGCCCGCGGGGATAGGCCCATCCACTTTGCAAGAATGGGTGAGCCTATCTTGGTTCCCCCGCACCCGCGGGGATAGGCCCCCCAAAGCTATTTCAAAATGGAGAGCAATCGCGGTTCCCCCGCACCCGCGGGGATAGGCCCATCAAAAAGCACAACAACGTTATCGAGGAAAAGGTTCCCCCGCACCCGCGGGGATAGGCCCGTGCAAAAATCGTAGCTGGTGATTTTGTTGTCGGTTCCCCCGCACCCGCGGGGATAGGCCCGGTGATTTGCCGTCCGAGCGTGCCCTGGTCGCGGTTCCCCCGCACCCGCGGGGATAGGCCCAGAAATTACGCCATTCAGACACATCGTAATCAGGTTCCCCCGCACCCGCGGGGATAGGCCCACTAAAAATGGACGCTCTGCCAATCTCAGCAAGGTTCCCCCGCACCCGCGGGGATAGGCCCGGAGTGTCGATCATCTCCGCTACTGAATCTGAGATTCCCCCGCACCCACGGGGATGAACCAGGTGAAATTTTCCAAATTGTTCGGAAAACACCCGTTCCCCGCACCCGTGGCACGTCACCAGCTGCAAAACTAGCTACACGTTTAACCGCAAGGCGGCACAGCGCCTACATTCCGCTCTGTATGATCATTAATCTGCTGACACTCTCGTTCGTCACCTTTTGGGGCATTGCGGCTTATCTGGCTGTATGGAAGT
>Ga0256846_1000553_pt1 | contig 14824 bp, 17 predicted proteins | sample TevniametaG_FD_189098 | JGI IMG/M metagenome (GOLD analysis project Ga0256846, IMG submission 189098) | Tube worm associated microbial communities from hydrothermal vent at the East Pacific Rise, Pacific Ocean - Tevnia | ecosystem: Host-associated > Annelida > Integument > Unclassified ...
TATTTGAGGGCGGATCCGATTGGGCTGGATGGAGGTTTAAACCAATATGTGTATAGTAACGGGAATCCATATAGATTTTTTGATCCTTTTGGCTTGGCTAAATACAATGTTTACTTTAACATCGAGGGAGCGAGTCTCGGCCCTTTTGCACGTGATACAGTTGATGGAACTGTTGTGTCTCAGGAAAAAAGTTGTGATGGCCCATGTAAAGGATATTATGAAGCAGTCAAATTTGCTGGTAAATTTCATGGCGTTACGGTTGGAATCCCTTTAGGTGCTACTTTTAACAACTCTGAAGTATTCGAAGATAATTTTGAAAAACCTGATGTTACAAGGGTACAGGGGCGCGCTTGGTTTTTATCTGGTACTGCAGCCTACGGACCCTCAGGGGTCTCTGGTGGTAGTTTTCACTTCGGCAATCTTTCTGGTACAAATGAAGAAGTTTCAGATGTTGATCACGGCATAGATTTTGGAGTTGATTATGTTGGTGGTAAAACTTGGACAGTAGGCGAAGTTTTCTGTGTTTATAGGCCCTAATCTGCTAAGGTAGCACGTATGGACGCTTTTTATATCTATTTCGTTTTTTCATTTGGATGTTTTTTCGTGGCGATTATTTTCTTTCGAAAACCTAACATGACAATACAAAAAATATTATTGCCATTCATGATAGGTATGTACAATCCTTTTAAAATGACGGAATATTTTAGGAAGGAGGGGATATATTTTATTATTTTAGGATATTTAACATTTCTTGTTTACATAGCTACGTAGGGCTTCCTGCAAGCCGCGTAGCGTGGGTAACCGGCGTACGTTGGGTTAATTTGGTAGCCGCATAGATCGTGGTAGGTTGTGGTTGAGCGCAGCGAAACCCAAAAGTCGGTCCTGTCAAGTAAAAAAACACCTCTCTCTTAGAAAAAGCTACTCTTTTTCGCTTGTTATTCGGTCTACCGAGGAATGGGGTCACCCATTAAAGGTCTGTCAAGAGAAAAAAACACCTCTCCTACGGGAAAAACATTTCTTTTTTCAATTGGCCTGCTCTATCGCAAACGCACGGCCTCGTTTTTATCACCTGTCCGCGCCCGTTACTTCTTATTCATTGGGTCGTCATCAGCTGTAAGCTGATTCGCACCAGTCACCCATCAGGTTCAAGGCAATTGGAAAATAGGGGAAAATAGGGGACGTCCGTGAAATATTGACAAACGGTCCTGAGATTAAAAATAAATGTAATTATACCTTGCAAAGCGCGTATCGACGCATCCGGTGCAGTTCAGCCGTGTAAGGAATGGGATCACACCTTGAATTGTGTAATAAGAGAATCACGAGTAATCACAGATAAGAGAAAAAAGACCTCTGGTTGATTTGGTTAGAAATAGAGCTTGGAGTCCATCAGGCCTTTATGTTCATTTTTTTTTACGAAAAAGAAAACGAACCAAAAGAAATCGCCCGCGTGACGCGGCCCTAACGGGCTTTCCTGCGCTTTACGAATCTTTGCGGGCGCTGTGGAACGATGCTTTCGCTCAAACAGCCACAGCGCCTTTTCGCAAAGATTCTGCGATGCCCGGCGCGTCACGATGGGGAAAACCAAAGCCAGTACAGATCACCCCCCGGGATCCGGGAAGCAACGTATTGTTGAACTATTCGTATGTCCATGATAAAATAGATAATATCATCGGGAAAAATACCGAGCATGGGGATTACGGGTATCAATATGACGATCTCTACCGGTTGACGGGTGCGGATTATCCGTCTGATCAACAGGATGAGGCCTTTACCTACGATACCGTGGGCAACCGGCTGACATCGGTCGAACATGCCGACTGGACGTACAACAGTAACAACGAGCTGGTATCCTATGATGGCGTGACCTATGAGTACGACGCCAACGGGAATATGGTGAAAAAGACCGATGGCGGGGTCATTACCCGTTTTGTTTACAATATTGAAAACCGGCTGGTAGCGGTTTGGGACGGTGAAGCCGGTTCCGGTTCTTTGACAGCCAGTTATTATTACGATCCATTTGGCCGCAGATTATGGAAAGAGGTCGGCGGGGTTCGGACGTTTTTTCACTATGCCGATGAAGGGCTGATTGGTGAGTATGACGCATCGGGGAATGGGGTGAAGTCTTACGGCTACAAACCCGGATCGACCTGGACAACCGATCCGCTGTTTATGAAAGTGAGGGGCGAGTATTACTTCTACCAGAATGACTATTTAGGAACTCCGCAGCAGATGACGGCGATGAATGGGGCCGTGGTGTGGCGCGCGGAGTGGGGAGGCGACGGTTGAAGTTGAGGCGGTTGAGAATAATCTGAGGTTTCCGGGACAATACTTTGATCAAGAGACCGGGCTGTATTATAATTGGTTTAGATATTATGATGCGTGGGTGGGGAAGTTTATCAAATTAGATCCTATAGGTTTTATTGGAGGAAGTACTAATTTTTATTTATATTGTCTAAATAACCCAATCAAAATGAGTGATCGAGACGGTTTAAAGCCTGGTGGCTGTAAAGAAGTTGGCAGGCGAATAGTCCCAAACCTCCAATCTTCTGATCCCTTGTATTCGCATGAAAGAGAGAGAATATGGAATTATGCCTATTCTTGTGTCGAAAGCTCCGATGTTTGCTATTGTGTGTATGAATCTACGTCAAAGAAAATGATTGACGTTTTTAAAAATTATCCTACTACTTATGAAATTTCCTATGAGTGTGAAAGCGAATGTTTAGGAATCTATTTTATTACTAAAAAAGAAGAAGTCCCACCATTGAAACCAACATGGGAAAGTATAAGGGCTGTTCCAGCTCCATATCAAATGCAAGTAAGATCAGGATTTACTAATGATTTTATACATTGCTCATGCGAGCCCTTGTGAAATTAAGGGGAAGATAATGCGAAAAAAAGCCACATTTGCTATCTTAGGTTTGTTAATTATTATTATTGGTTTATTAACATATAAATATTCGGAAGATATTCCATTTTTTTCGAACCTAATAATGGAATATAAGATTGATAGTATCAAAAAGAAAATAAAGGATGAACCTTATTCTGTAAACTTACATTATAGATTAGCACAACTTTATTTAAAGCAAGGAGAACTAAATAAATATGAAGAAAAATTGCAGATATTGCGTAAAATATCTCCTGATTCTTATTTATACGCTGAGGAGTTGGGTGACCATCTATTTAAATTAAAACAATATAAATCTTCAATAAAAGCTTACAATGATGCTCTGGCTTTTGCTGATAGTGAGGATGGTTTAATTCATTTTAAAATTGGCAATGCATATGCTAATTTGAATAACAAGCAAAAAGCTATTGAAGAATATCAAATTCAACTTAACATTTTTAAGAAAATGAACAACCATAACAAGACGAAAAAAGTGGAAGAATTCATTGAGAGTCTTATCAAGAAATTACTCGAAAACACTGATGAGAGCAGAACAAAATTAAGCGTCAATTTAACCGCACCCCGGAACATCGACTTCATACGCAGGAAATATTGAAGCGATAAATCCTCAGTAAGAATCATTGATGACAATGGCGCCGGGATCGATATATTGGGGCAGGAGGTCTTTTGCAAGATTGAGGGTCCAAGATTGAGGGTCGATCCACAGTAACTAATTGACATTGAATGAAAAAATGTCCTAAAAAGAGCTCTAAAACGGGTCTAATCGGCCGATTTTCCCCTGAAAACTGCCCAATTAAGAGAACAGATCAGGAAATGGCTAGAGCAAAAAGGCATTATGTTCCCGGACATATCTGGCACATAACCCACCGGTGGAATGATGTCACACCTTGAATTGAGTAATAAGAGTATCCCACGTGATCACAGATGAGAGAAAAAAGACCTTCGGTTGATTTGGTTAGAAATAAAGCCTGGAACCCGTCAGGCCTTTGTTTTCATTTTCTTTTATACGAAAAAGAACCGGAGATCATTTGACGGCATAAGCTTTGTCGTGAGGCCCCACAGTTAGAAATACGACTGATTTATCCAGCAAATTTTCACAAAAGCAAAATTCGCATTGTTGGATAAGACGGCACTCTTCACAGATTACAAAAATGACCCGAAAATTCCGGTCGACCCGGGCGCTGCGACAACCCATCAAATTTAATCTTCCGTTAGCGTCTCCAAGGCGCTCTGTATTGTGATACGGGTCAGACAGAACTCGGTGCACCTGGCGTTTAATGGGCTGCCGCATGGACGAATACCGACGAAGATTGCGTACAAACAGTGCTTCATAAACAACCTGGTAGTCATTCACCCCAAACCTCTTGATGGGAGTGCATTTTAATGCGGCCTTGCGCTTTTCGCCGTCTGATATCTTCCATGTCCTTGTAAAGCGGCATCTCCGGGTCAAGGTAAAACATATCCGGCTGATTTTTTGCGATCCGTGTCAGTTCTTCGCGTATAATCCGCCGGATAAGCGGCTCCAGGGCGTTAGCGATATCTTCCACTTTGGCTGGAATATGTTGGGAATGATTCATTTATATTGGCTCCTTTTATAGAGCTTTCGCTTTATTTTAGGCAATTTATTGATACAGAGGGCTTTGATACCTATTGATTCAATTCCTTGTCTTGGGTTGTCTTTCAACTAAGCGCGGTATTCTTATTTTTTATAAACATCCCCCCTAAAGCCGATTACTTCGATATAAACGATCTTGTCGGTATCGTTGACTGAATAGATAATCCGGATATTTCCCATTCTTATCCGATAACTTCCAGCCAGTTCGGCTTCTAGATGTTTTGTATTAGGCAGGTTGAAAGGGTTTTCTTCCAGTCTTTTGAGGATATTGTTGATCCGCCTGACGGTAACCGCATCAACCCGTTTATAAAATTTGGCCGCTTTTTTAGCAAACCTGATGCTATACATCGCGCCGGATATCTTTCCAACTTACGGTGTTGCCGGATTGGATGTCATCCTTGGCCTGGCGATATTTTTCTAAAAAACCGGGTTCATTAAGTAATGCCTTGGTCTCAGCTTCATCACTTATCTTTAAATCTTCCAAAAAGTCCAAAACGATTTCAAGCTTTTGCGGAGGCAGCATTTTTACTGCATTTTGAATTTTGCTTATGATTTCTGTCGATTCCATGGTTATCCCATGCTCCTTCGGCCCGGAAGCTATCTTTCCGCCTCCGTACCTTTTAAGAACATATCGATATTTTGCAAGAGAATTTTTTGTTTTGCCGATGGCAGTGTTTCTATTCTTTTCACTCTCCGCAAGATCTTAAGGCTTGCCGTATTGCCCCTTGTACCGTTTTTACAATGTTTTAAGCCCAACAGCTCATCTGCGGAGACTTGAAGCGCGAGGGCGAACCTGGCCGTCATCTCGGCGTGGGAACGCAATCGGTTCCTTTCATAATCGGATACCAACCCCGGAGTTATCCCTATCTTTTCCTATCTTTTTGGCCAATTGCGCCTGTGATAGCCCATTTTGTTTGCGCAACCTTGCGATCCGCTTTCCTCATGCCTCTTCGCCCAAATTCAATGGCGGTAAATTCAGTTTAGATTTTTTTGGCATAATAGCCATTATACACTGATTTTTATTTTTCCCTAGACAATATATGTATGATACAGAAAAAAGCAATCCAAATATTTGTTGATTTTTTTTCTTGACAAGGTTTTTTAGCGGGGATTTTTGGTAAAAAAAGGCCATCAACGGCAACTTTGGCGAGTCTGTGTTGATGGCCTTAAAGCAAGCTTCAAAGGGAGATGTCCCTTTAAAGGCGCTTCGTTTTCTATCGCATCTTCCCGAAAAAATCAATCCTGCCAAAGACGGGACAGGTCGAAAGGAGGTGAGACCTTCATGCAAAGCACGCTGGAAGTGACGGATCTTTTCAGGAGCGCATTTTTTCTGTGCATGGGCGGTCATCTGGAACAGGTCCGGGTCCGCAATAATGGCCGCAGGATGGCCACGTTTTTAATCACCGGTGCGGATCTGGATCGGTTGGACAATGATTACCGGTCAGGCCGTGCGCTGGTTCATCCAGTGCATCTGAGAGGGAAATGGTGTCACACCTTGAATTGAGTAATAAGAGTATCCCACGTGATCACAGATGAGAGAAAAAAGACTTCCGGTTGATTTGGTTAGAAATAGAGTTTGGAGCCCATCAGGCCTTTATGTTCATTTTCTTTTACGAAAAAGAAAACGAACCAAAAGAAATCGCCCAGTGCGACGCGGCCCTTGGCGGGCTTTCCTGCGCTTTACGAATCTTTGCGGGCGCTGTGGAACTTAGCTTTCGCTCAAACAGCCACAGCGCCTTTTCGCAAAGCTTCTGCGATGCCCGGCGCGTCACGATGGGGAAATTCGACCAATACAGGGAAAGGGAGAATTTTTTAATTACTCATGGAAAATACCGATAAATATCACTTCTGTGTAATATCCGCACAAAAGTGACCGTACCGTCATCTATAATCAACCCGATCCGATAATCCCCGGAGCGGACCCGGTAATAGTTGCCAGGTGCTTTGAGTTTTTTAGATTTGATATCCGGTGGGTGTCCTCCGCTTCCTCAATCTGGCCGATGATTTGTTCGACTTTGGCGAACAGTTTGCGGTCATTGGCCCTCTTTTTTAAATCCCTGGTAAAACTTTTCTTGAACTTGACTTTCACGCCTGGCCTTTCAATAAATCAAAAACCTCTTTTCTGCTTACCGATTCAGTATCCGCGCCTTGCCGGATGGCATTGGTCAATGCGATTTCTTCAATGGCTTCAACAATCAAATCGTGAAAGATGCTTTTTTGCTCTTGCAAAGACTCGATAACCGCTTCTTTCATCAACTGTTTAATTTTACCCTCATCTACCGTTAACGGTTGCATGATTGTTCCCCGATGGTTGCGCTAAGATTAAATATTGCCGACTTTTTTCTGCTATATGACAAAATTTCATCATCGTTGTCCAAAAAATACGGTATAATCACGATCCGACTTTTTAAAATTTAAGAAAGATACGATATATTTTATATAAAAAATAACAATAAAGTGGTTGAGCTTGCTCAACCCAACAATAGGTTTCGTTCAGTAGTGATATCGGCAGCCAGGATTCTGATATTATCATCTGCAACCTGGTAGACTAGGCGGTGTTTCTTATCGATACGCCGGGACCAGCAACCGGAGAGCTCATGTTTTAGCGGTTCGGGCTTACCAGTGCCGGTGAACGGATTGCGTTGAACCTCCTTGATCAGCTTGATGATCCGTAACGCCTTTTTGCGGTTTTTTTCAATCCACCAAGCCAGATCCTCAAATCCGGCCGGATCAAACGCCAAGCTTTTCGCAGGCTTCGTCAAAAGGGATTCCATTCTTGCGGTTTTTAGCTTCAAGCAACCGTCGTTTCATCACCTCACTTTTTAGAAGATATGCGGTTTCTTTTTCCGATTGAATCTCTTTCCAGAGATCAATCGGCACAATGACCCCTGTGACCTTGTTGGAATCATCAGAAATATATTGAATCTGGTTCATATGCGGCTCTCCTTTTATTCCTGGGCCAGCTCTTCAAACTTGTAGCGTTTAATAAAAGAATCCAATGCTGAAATAGGTGTTTCCTGGTATTCTCCAGGCTGTGCCATATCCTGTTGCATACGCCGCTATTATAAAAATATTTAACCGCACTCTTATAGCGGTTTTTTAAAATATGAAGCAGAAAATATCAGGCACAGATAAATTATAGCCATTTCTGTCTAAAAATCAAACAATTTATGAGTAGGCTTATAAGCCGATCTGACCAACCGTCTTGCCAAGCAGATCCGTCCCATGGGGCAGGAGACGACCTACGGTTATAACGGGGCCGGGAACCTGGTGGAAAAGATCGATGCGAAAAACCAGAAGACCGGGGATGTTTACGACAATCCGGGCAGACTGGTCGAAATCCGGTATTATGCCACAGCCGGGGATACCACGCCGACAAAGACGGTGAGCCTCACCTATGCGGAATGGCAGAATGGGGAATGGGGTCCCGCCTTGAATCGAGTTATAGGCGAATCACCGGTCACAGCTGTTTTTAAATTGAACTTTTCTCGGGTTAGTTGTAAAAGTAACCAGACAGTAATGGTAACTGAAAAGGAGGTTTTCCATGAGTATCAAAGTATTGATTACCCGAACAGTCCCCCGGAACAAATCCCGGGAAATGATCCAGCTGTTCAGGAACATGCGCGCCCTGGCCACCGTGCAGCCCGGCTATATTTCCGGCGAAACCATGAAAAGCAGCGATCGGCCGGACACGTTTCTCGTCATCAGCAGCTGGGAATCCGCCGATGACTGGGAAAAATGGCTGCTCAGCAGGGAACGACAGGTAATTCAGAAAAAGATAGACGCATTGCTGGGCGGCAACACCTCGTATGAAATGTTTCACTATGGTTTTAAAGAGTAATCGCCGGCCGTTAATTTTTTACTGAGCGCTTCGAACAGCATGCCGTACGCTTTCCGGGCCAGGGTAAAACTCGTTAACCGCCAGAACTCATTGGGGGCATGAATATTCTCGTCATTTAATCCAAACGCGAAATTGACCGTGTACACATTGAGTACCTGCTGAAACAAGGCACAGACCGGTATCGTCCCCCCATTGCGCAGATATAGGGGCGCTTTGCCGTAAAGAGCCTGATGAACGGTATATGCGGCCTGATTACCCGGATGGTCGTAAGGGATTGTGTAGGGATTTGCCTGGCTGGGATATTCGTGCACGGCGATGGTTACGCCGGGCGGGGTATGTTTTTCCACATGCCTTTCAACCAGGTCAATGATCTGTTCCGGCTGCTGATCCGGCACCAGGCGGCACGAGATTTTCGCATGGGCCTCGCCGGGGAGTACGGTTTTGACCCCTTCCCCCTGGAACCCGCCCCAGATGCCATTGAACTCGAGCGTCGGCCGCACCCAGGCCCGTTCATACGTGCTGTACCCCGGCTCCCCGAACAGGGTATCGACGCCCAACTCCCGCTGATAGCGGGCGGCATCAAAGGGCACGGCGTCAATCTGGGCTTTCTCGGTCTTACTGATGGCGCGCACTCTGTCGTAAAAGCCGTCAATCAGAATACGCCCGTCCTTCCCGTGCATGGTTGCCAGCACCTGGATCAGCGCCTGGATCGGATTTAAAATAGATCCACCGTAGACACCGGAATGGACATCACCCGCCGCCCCCTTGACATCAATTTGAAGCGCGCAGATTCCCCGCAGACTTGTCAATATGGCAGGTTGATCTTCTTCCCATTGTCCCCCGTCAGCACTGATAACCAGATCACAGGCCAGTCGTTCTTTTTGCGTGGCCATCCATTCGGGCAGTTGAGGGCTGCCGATCTCCTCCTGGCCTTCAAAGAAAAATTTGAGATTCACCGGCAATTCACCGCAGCTTTTCAAAATGGCTTCGGCGGCAATGATCGGCGCCAGCATGTTGCCCTTGTCATCCGATACCCCGCGTGCATAAATGCGGTTATTTTTAATGGTGGGTTCAAATGGCGGATTGTCCCACAGGTCCAGGGGGTCCACCGGCTGGGTGTCGAAATGGCCGTAAATCATGATGGTCGGTTTATCGCCGGCGTCAAGCCAGTCACCGTATACCACCGGGTGCCCGCCGGTGGGCAGAATTTCAACATGGTTGATTCCGGCAGCGCGAAGACGCTTTGCCACCCATTCAGCCGCCTGCTGAACGTCCTTTTTATTTTCCGGCGAGCTGGAAATACTGGGAATACGCAAAAAATCCATCAACTGATCAATGTAGGTGTCTTGGTGAAGCACCAGATATTCCTGCCAGGGTATTGTCACGTCATCCTCCTTTTCAATAGCATAATGACTTATGAATTGTTTTTACTGAATATCGACATTTCAAAAAAAAGGACACAATCAAGTATTACTCAATGAAAATCCATGGCGTACAGCCAACTGCTCGAACATCCGGGCCAGCCCCGTGCCCAGCGTGAAGGTCGCGTCGATTTCAAGATTCTGATTGACGGTCTCATCAAAAAAAAGGCTGAAACTCGACGCCATGCCGTCTTCGGGTAACCAGTAACACATCATGATCGGTACCTTTGGAAATGGATGAAGGATCACCGATATGTCGGCTTCAAACTGTTTGGTCACATGCCGCCCGTTGAAGATATCAACAATATCCTGAAACAGGCCGGGGTAGTGATCCGCCAACCGTTTGATAGCCGTCTCGCATCGTTTCCGGAAAAGCGGGTATCGTTCTTTTCCGCCGGTTAACTCCCTGAATGGCACCCAGTTCCCTGAAACCGCCAGCCCCTTTCCATGTAAAACATATAACAGATACGGCACCGCTATCCACGGGTTGACATGGATGTCGGTATAGAAGTTCCCGTGCGGGTCAATACTTACATCTTTTCCCATAACTTTAAGGACCAGCCGGTTCCGGGAAAATCGCCCGCCCGCCCGCCGGGCCGCCGCTTCAAGATCAATACCCGCGATTTTTTCAGTCAACGCTTCTACCCGTCGTTCGCCATCGTCTTCGGCCGCCGGGCCCGGGGGCGAATCTTTCGCAAACAATTGAACCGTCTCTCTGTCCAGCCGGGGACATTCCGCCAGTCTTTTCTGCCCGGTAAACACCGCGCCGGCAAATGCCAGGCAGGTCTTTTTGCCACACTGTCGGCAGTTCGACTGGTCGAGCAGTCTGAAAATTTCCATGGTATTTTTAGGTGGCGGCATGGCGGGTGCTCCGCTATTGAACGTTTTTCTATTCCGGGTTGACTATCGAAACGGCTGCAGATCAAAAAAGCGGTCGATAATCCGGTTAAATCCATAGGCCAGGGACATGTGCCGGGCCTCGGATTCTGAAAACCAGCGTATCCGCTGGCCTTCGGTTAAATCAATACGCTTGATATCGAGATCAGTATTTTTCCAAAAGGTAAATTCGACTCGATCGGTAAATTCAGTGCGAACAAACAAGCGGTGCCCGGTGAGGATAAGGCCCATCTCTTCGTTCATCTCGCGGACGATACATGCAGACGGCGTTTCGTCCGGCGCCACATGACCACCGGGCAGATCCCACATGCCGGGACAGGGTATTCCGGGGATATTATCCCGCAAAAGCAGCAGCACCTGACGACGGGGATTGATGAACAAAATACTGCACCCCCGGGGCCATTCCGTCACCGATTCGGTCATTTCAACAAAAAGAGCGCCACAAACCGCGGATCGATATCTGCCGGCCGCACCCGTCCCAGCTCGCTTTCGATCTCGATAAACAGATCGTCCAGGGAGGGACCGATGCGGGTGAGAATTGTTTTTTCGGCCAGATCGCTGCACCCAACCAGCCACGTGAGAAACGATTGCTTGGCGGAAAGGCGGATGTCTGCCGGTTCGTCCGATTGACCGGATGGATGCGGTGAAAACAGATGATCGGCAAAAAAAGACCGGAACGATGCCAGATCAATCGCCGCGATTTCGGGAGAAAGGCCCAGCGCATGACGGGCCCAGAGCGTCAGGAGCAGATTCTTCCAGGTTAAAAAGGCGTTGGACGGGAAACGCGGTTCGATGGTCAGGCGGGATAGAAACCGGTCCATGGCGATGATCCTGTCCAGGGCTGATTGGGTGGCGGTTATTTCCGTCATATCGGCAAACTCCCGGTAATGCCGGTCTCCCCGGTCCGTATCGAAATAAAGCGGTTTTTTAATCAGTAAACCGCCCAATACGCCCATCCAGGTCTCATCCCAGAATGTCAGGGGCAGCTGCTGCTTATACCAGCTGTCGCGGTGCCAGTGGTCCGCCCGCCATTTGATTTTGAGGGCATACCCGAAACCGAGCCGGAACAGGCTGGGAAGTGAATAACGGGCCATCAGCGACGCACTCTGTATCATATCGGGGGCATCGGAAGACGGGCCGCCCGCATCAGCGGTCAGGGCAGTGAGACCGATATGGATATACCCGCAGGCCTTGTGTACCGCCGCTTTTACATCGGCCCGGTCCCGGACGGGTTTATGGTCGGCCACGATGATCCGGTTGGCCAGACCGGCAAGTTCCACCTCGGCCTGTCGGTAATGGACATCGGTATCACACGCCTCAAGCGCCTGGATAACCGGGTTCTGCGCATCACCCAGAAACGCAGGGAACTGCGCCACCGGCTGCATGGCATCCACTGCCGGACGGTATTCCGCATGCGCCGCGTTATTTTTGATATCTTCAAGGGCGAGTGGCTGGTAGATACCGACGGCTTCGTCAAAGGGGAGAAACCCTTTTTCCGCCATGCGGATATTGCGCTGTCGAAAACGTTCTTCTTCGATTTCGGCCGAAATCACGTGCATGGCTTCCAGCAGGATCTGATGAAAACGGACCGGATCCTCATCGGCCAGACGCTTCAGCAGATCGGTGATGACCCGGCGACGGGTTTCATCATCCACCTCAACCGTCTGTCCGGATGCATTTTCCGCTGTCACCGGCACTGCGGGGATATCCAGAATACGAATATAAAACACACTGTCGAAGGTGAAATAATCATCCCCGATTTCCGACGGGTCCTGATCGTGTTCCCGGACCACCACCCGGATATTTTTATACAGGTAGTATTCGTAAAAAATAACCTTGTCATAGCTGACCCAGCGGGTCATGCGACCAGGGTCAGCGGCTAAAAGCAGCTCTGTCCAGCGTGTTACCCGGGCCAGGTCGATCCGGTCCCGGTCCCAGACTTCCACGTCAACAAAATATTCCCACTGACGACTGGATGCGAGCTTTAAAAGCGGAAGCGCATCGGGCAGGCCAATGTCGTGAATCAACAGATGCAGGTCCTGTCCGGGGAAAGAGTGGACCAGTGGCATCGGCGCCGATGACGACAGAATCCGGTCCAGGGCTTTTTCGGGGGGCAGGGCCGCCACTTCTTTCCGGATATCGGCCAGGTGCCGGAAGGTTTTTTCGAGGGGGTTGTTTTCTGACATTGTCCTTCTACGTTTCAACTGTTTTGTTTTCGGCGCCGGCCGTATGCCAGGGCGCAAATTTAATAAGCATCAGCATGCCCGGAATGGCAATCAGGGCACAGAAAATAAAAAATCCCGCCCAGCCGATATGCTTGGCCATGTACCCGGTGGGCGCCGATGCAAAGACCCGGGGGATGCCCATCAGGCTGGAGAGCAGGGCATACTGGGTGGCGGTAAATTTCTTGTTGGTGATACTGGCCATAAAGGCCACAAACGCCGTGGTCCCCATGCCGCTGCTGAGGTTTTCAAAGGCAATCACGCCGGCCAGGGCGGCAATGCTGGGGCCGGTCCAGGTTAAAATCGAAAAGCAGGCCGTGGAAAGCGCCTGGACCACGCCGAAGATCCACAACGACTTGTTGATTTTCAGCCGCAGCATGATGATACCGCCCAAAAGCCCGCCGAGAATCGTGGCCCAGAATCCAAACAGTTTGACGATGGTGCCCACCTGGGTTTTGGTAAACCCGATATTGAGATAAAACGGCATGGTCATGGCGCTGGCCATCTGGTCGCCGATTTTATAAAAGAGGATAAAGGCCAGGATCCACCAGGCGCCGGATCGGCTGAAATATTCCACCAGCGGATTGATGACGGCTTCGGCAAGGGTTTTGGGCGACCCTTCCGCCACCTGAGGTTCAGGGGTTAAAAGCGTCGTGATGATGCCGGGCAGCATGCAGGCCGCCATGATCAGGTAAACCATCTGAAACGACATATGATCGGCCATGATCAGGCCGCCACCGGAAGCGAGCAGCATGCCCACCCGGTACCCGTTGACATACAAAGACGACCCGAGCCCCAGTTCTTCATCAGCCAGGTCTTCCCGGCGGTAGGCGTCGACCACGATATCCTGTGAAGCGCTGAAAAACGTCACCAGAAAAGCGGCAAAGGCCACCCACCACGGATTTTTTCCCGGCTGGGTCATGCCCAGCCCGATAATGGCACCCACAAGGGCCAGCTGGGCAATGAGCAGCCAGCCCCGGCGGCGGCCGAGAAATAAAACGGTGAATCGATCCAGGACCGGCGCCCACAGGAATTTGAGCGTATACGGCAGCCCCACCAGTGACATCATCCCGATGATGGTCAGATCGACGCCTTCATCCGTCATCCAGGCCTGGAGCACGGAAATGGTCAAAAGCAGCGGGAGACCGCAGGAAAACCCCATGATGAATGTCACCAGCATTCGCCGGCTGAGGATCACCCGCCACAGGGAGGGCGCCGGCTCAACGCCGATGGGTCGTTGATTCTCCGCCACCGTCAGGCAACATCATCCGGCGTCCCGGCGGCCAGCTTACCTGGCGACACGATTGCGCCGTATTTCTCCCGCAGCGCCAGGAGCCCCTTTTTCTGGGCCTCGAGCACACGGAAAAGGGCCCGGGGTGTTTCCGGATCTTTGCCATAAGCCTCGGTTTGAAGATCAATGCGGGCAATGATATTATCGATATAGAGGGAAAACTGCTTTTCATACAATGTTTCCGGATACACCTTGCCGATGATTTTGCCGAAAAGCTCTTTGAGGTCTTCGTACCGGGGCAGATGGCCGATCGGCGTATTGATCACATCCACTTCTCCGTGGGCCAGTCGTTCCAGCCAGGACAGCCAGACCTTGACATCCCGTTTTTCTCCCAGCAGTTTTTTACCGGCGCCGCCCCGGGCTTCATGGGTAAGGAAGTAGTTCAGTCCGGCCATGACCGGCCGTTTTTCCGGTGCAATATCCGGATGATTGAAAAAATCAAACTGGGCGGCCATGTAATCGGCCAGAGATCCGGGGATAAAGGGCGCATTGGCCCAGGGCGACCGTTTCACGCCGGTGGCGCCGACTTCCGTGGCTGTAGCAGCCGAGACAATACACGCACCGATGGCCACGCCCTCGTCCGGGGTTTTGGCCACCCACACCGGCGGCATGGTATCGCTGTCCCGGCCGCT
>Ga0256846_1000554_pt1 | contig 14819 bp, 11 predicted proteins | sample TevniametaG_FD_189098 | JGI IMG/M metagenome (GOLD analysis project Ga0256846, IMG submission 189098) | Tube worm associated microbial communities from hydrothermal vent at the East Pacific Rise, Pacific Ocean - Tevnia | ecosystem: Host-associated > Annelida > Integument > Unclassified ...
CGACGCCGGCACGCCGGGGGTGTCTGATCCAGGCTACCGGCTGGTCACAACGGCCCTGGACGAAGGAATACCGGTTATTCCCATTCCCGGGGTGTCGGCGCTGATTACCGCACTGAGCGTCTCGGGGCTGCCCACGGACAGTTTTGTCTTCATCGGGTTTCTACCTCCCAAAAAAGCCCGGCGGACAACGCAGATCACCGATCTGGCCGATGACCCGCGCACCCTTATTTTTTATGAATCGCCGAAACGGATCCATGCACTCATCACTGAACTGGCATCGGCATGGGGCAACCGGCCGGCTGTGCTGGGCCGGGAGATGACCAAATTGTACGAGGAATTTCTCCGCGGCCGCTTGTCCGACATTGCCGACCGGCTGGCCCGTCGCCCGGCAGTTAAAGGGGAATGCACCCTGCTGGTGGCTGGTAATACGGTAAAAAAACCGGTACCCTGGGAATTGATCCGCGCATCGCTGGCCGATGCTCTGTCAGCGGGAGATCGTCCCCTGTCTGTCATCGTCAGGGAAATGGCCGGTGAATTTAAGGTCTCGCGGAACCGGGTTTATCAAGAAGCGCTGAAGATACAATCCGATGGCCCATAACTCCGGCACCCTTTTCCCCGTGATTCTGAAAGTGCCCGCTGCCGAGCGGCGGCTGCACCGGAAAGCGCAGGCCCAGGCGTTGAGTCGACTGGCCCGGCAGGCCGCCCGGATCAGTGCTGAAAAAAGCGGCCTCACGCTGACCGGTTTTCCTAAAAATGACGCCGGCGCGCCCGTCCCGGCCCGTGGCACCTGCTGGTCTATTTCCCACAAAACCCGCTTCGTCGCCGGTGTGGCAGCCACCGAAACGGTGGGTATCGATATCGAACGGACACGCGACGTGAAAAGCGCAATCATGGAATATATTGCCGACGAGAAGGAGTGGGACACCATCGGCGGCAGGGCGCCGGCCGCCTTTTTCCGGTTCTGGACGGCCAAGGAGGCGGTATTGAAGGCGATGGGCGTGGGCTTCACCGGACTGTCCCGCTGTCGTATTTTAAAGGTTGTGGATGAAGCGCACCTCATTGCCGGGTACGACAAGCGTGAATTTGTCGTTCACCAGATCTGGTTTACCTGTGATCATATTGCCGCCATTACGGGAAACAACCGGTTGATCCATTGGACCCTGACGTAAGGGATTGGTATAATAAGCTGACATAACGGTTCGGGAGAAACAGATATGTTCCCCAAGTTGTTTATCGCATTTACGATGATTCCCCTGCTGGAGCTGTATATTCTGATCAAACTCGGCAGTGCCATGGGTATTCTCAATACCCTCGCCCTGGTGGTGCTGACCGGGCTGGCCGGCGCCTATCTGGCCAGGATGCAGGGCATGCAGACCATGCTTCGCATCCGCGCCCAGATGCAGGCCGGGCATATGCCCGCCGAGGACCTGATTGATGCGGCCATTATTTTCGTGGCCGGCCTTTTTTTACTGACCCCGGGTATCCTCACTGACATGGCCGGCCTCCTCCTTCTCATTCCCGTTACCCGGTTTTATTTTAAACGCTGGGCCCGCAAAAAGATCGATGCCTGGATCCAGCAGCCCAATGTCACCATCCGGCGATATCCACCCGAACCATGACAGAAAAAAACCATCGCTATCGGCCGGTGGCGCCGAAGGTGTGGACCTACGCCCTTTCTGAAGACTGGATCGTCATGGCCGGTAAAACCGATGCGGACAATGACCGCCTGAGCCTGAAAACCGCGTCGCCCAATGACTGGTGGTTTCACGTGCGGGGGATGCCGGGCAGTCATGTCATCCTGCACTCAAAGTCCGGCCGCCAGCCCGACCGGAATACCCAAAAAGCCGCCGCCGCCATCGCCGCCTGGCACAGCAAAGCCCGTACCGGCGGGGTGACTGCCGTATCCTGCACCCGCGCCCGATTTGTTACCAAGCCCAAAGGCGCCAGACCGGGAACCGTGGCCATTCGCAGGGAAACCGTTCTTAAAGTGCGGCCGGCGCTTCCCGGTCATCCGCTCCGGTAAAGACGGTGGGACCACGATGCCGGAAAACCCATAAAGTAGAAAAAAAATCGGGATTGCCAGACCGGCCGGCCGAATCTAAACGCGCCAATCTATTTATTGACACAAGGCCCCTGAATTTCATATTCAGGCATCATGTTCGGTCACATGATAAAAAGCGGAGAGAAATTACATACACGCGATATCCAACTGGCGACCTATCCCTGCACCGATTCCCGGATAATTGTGCACGGGATCTTGAAGGACCGGCGCCATGCCAAAGTGTATGACGTCACCGGCACAGCAAGGGAACCCGGTATCGTTCACCATCTGGATGTCAAATTGTTGATACAGGTGGATTCTCTTGAGATAGAGGATGCCCGGGTCGAGATGGTCCATGTCCCCCTGGCCGAATGCCCGGCCACCCTTGATACGGTTGAAAAACTCAAGGGCCTTGAGGTCAAAGCCGGTTTTTCAAAAAAAATCCGCGGGCTCATGGGCGGAAAAAAGGGGTGCGCCCACCTTTGCAACCTGATTATCGCCATGTCTCAAGAGATTGTTCAGGGCGCGCTGGCCTGCAAACGGCAAAACCGGCCGCCCGTGCCGAAAGATATCGACAGCCTCAGCGACAAAGGGTTTCTGATAGACTCGTGCCGGATGTGGACCCGTGACGGTCCCAAGGTTACGGCCTTAAAGAAAGCGATCGAAGCGAAACGGCGGCGGTGATTATTAAAAATTGACCAAACGATATCGATCATATTTGCCGCTCCTTTTCCGGCGGCCACGCGTCTATGCACCGGCAGCGGGCATCGCTTTTATCACATTGCCGATAAATTCATTCGTATCCCAGGCCAGCCGGTTGGACGTGGCGCCAAAACGGACGAGAACCAGTTTTCGGGATGGAATGACGATGACTCTCTGTCCCTGATACCCCTCGGCGGCGATGGTATCACACGGGGCATCGGGCCATGGCCGGTTTTCAGGATGAGATGGCGGGCCGGCATTGAGCCAGAAATGGGCCCCGTATTCGCCTCTGGGGGCGCCGGGCGTTGGCGTGGCGGTATATGTCACCCACCCCGCCGGCAGAATCCGCTCCCCATGCCATACGCCGTCGTTTAAATAGAGCAGACCAAACCGGGCCCAGTCCCTCGGGGTGGCCACGCCATAGGATGAGCCGACAAATGTACCGGAACCGTCCGGTTCGATCAGAGCGCTGGTCATGCCGATCCTGTCAAAAAGTTCCTGCCGTATAAAATCATAATAGTGGCCGTGAATTTTCTCCGCTTCCCGGCGGACGATTCCCGCAATGATATTGGCCGTGCCGCTGGAATAACTCCATTTTGTATCCGGTGGGGTTTCCAGATTTTTTGCGGCGGCAAAGGCGGCAAAATCCCCGGCGCCGTAAAGCATGTCGGTGGCATCGTGAAGCGGAGCGTATACTTCTTCAAATTGTAACCCGCTGCTCATGCGAAGCAGTTGGTCCACGGTAATTCGATGTCGGGGGTCGTCCGGATTTTGCCATTCCGGAACCGGCGCCGGCTGGTGGATATCGAGTTTTCCCTTTTTCACCAGAATCCCCACCAGGGCGTTTGTGATGCTTTTGGTCATGGACCAGCCCGGAAGCGGCATGTCCGGGCCGAATCCGGGCGCATAACGTTCCGCAATCCGGTGGCCGTTGTACACAACGATCACCGCACGGGTTTTCTTGGGATTGTCCGGTGACGGCTCTGAAAAAGCGGCGTCTACGGCATGTTGAAGCCTGGCGGTGTCAATTCCCAGGGCCGCTGGATCGACGGCGCCTTCCGTGTCGTCCTGCCAGGACTGACGGGTGATGCCGGACCGGTTTTTACTGTTTTCCGAAAATTGATAAAAATCCTGCTGCCGCAGCTGCTTCTCATCGGCTCCTGCCAGGAGCGTGCAGCCGCAGCCTTCTCTGTAAATGGCCCTGGACTGAAAAAGCCATAGCGCCCTGGCGGTGACCGATTTCCCTTTCATGTCTATTTGCCATGTCATGACATTTGCCAGAGGGTTGACGGGCCGGACATCTTCCTCGAAAACGGTTTCCGGTTCCCGGTGCGAGACAAAGGTGCTGGTACACAGGTACTTGGCAACATAACCGGTGCCGATGGGGACCGCCCGGGCGAGATACCACCCCGCCGCGGCCAGAAAAACGAGCAGCACGGCAGCCGCCGAAATCAAAAATATTTTCAACCCGCGTTTCATGAGGAATGTCCTTTCTTTTAACATGGGTGTTCCCGGGGGCCGTTGATCCGGTGCCGGCTGATGCCGGTCATCGCCCCGTTTTTAAGCAACCGGAAAGGGGGATCGGGCCGGATCATACCCGCGGATATCCGGAGGCCGCCAAGGGTATTGTTTACAAAGCACACAAACCATGAATTGAGCAAGTGTAGAATGACAGGAAACGGTTCCGGGCGCGGTTGTTTTGAAGGCAGGGACGGCATTTCCGCCCATTGCCCGACCCCCTGACCGGCCTGCCACACCCGCCCGGGGTTTGCTTTAGGCATAAAAGGGTAGTAAGGAGGACCCATCTTTTATTAACCGGACCCGATGTATAAATGATCAGTATCGAAAATCTGCACAAAAGCTACGGCGACCATATCCTTTTTGACGGTGTACACTTTAAAATCAACGCCCGCGAAAGAGTGGGGCTGGTGGGTCGCAACGGACATGGTAAAACCACGTTGTTTCGGATCATCACCGGTCTGGAAACACCCGATGACGGGCGGATTAACATGCCGCGCAATTACCGGATCGGGCATGTCAAGCAGCACCTGGAATTTACCGGCGAGACGATTCTCGACGAAGGGATGCAGAGCCTGCCGGTCAACGAGCGGGACCATCACTGGAAGGTCGAGCGCATCCTCACTGGTCTTGGATTTGCCATGGACGACCTGACCCGTCCGCCCGGTGAATTTTCGGGTGGTTTCCAGGTACGGCTCAACCTGGCCAAGGCGCTGATCTCCGAGCCGGACCTGCTGCTGCTCGACGAGCCGACCAATTACCTGGACATTGCCTCAATCCGGTGGATTCAGGGTTTTTTATCGGCCTGGCCCCACGAGTTGATGCTGATTACGCATGATCGCGGTTTTATGGATTCGCTGGTGACCCATGTTATCGGCATCCATCGGGGAAAAATAAAAAAGGTGACCGGTGATTCAGAAAAATATTACTCACAGGTCGTCCAGGAAGAAGCCATTTACGAAAAAACCCGGATCAATGATGAAAAGCGCCGCAAGGAAATAGAGCAGTTCATCACCCAGTTTCGCGCCAAGGCCCGGCTGGCCAATCTGGTCCAGTCCCGGATCAAGACCCTGGCCAAGATGGAGAAAAAAGACAAGCTGAACGAGATTCAGAACCTCGAATTCACCATCAACAGCGTCCCTTCCAAAGGACGGCACGTGTTGACCACCGAGAACATTGCCTTTGGCTATCAGGAAAATCACCGTCTGTTTGACAAGTTGAGTTTTTCGGTAAATGCAGGGGATCGCATCGGAATCATTGGTAAAAACGGCCGGGGGAAGACCACGCTGCTCAAGGTGCTGGCCGGTATTCTCAAGCACCAGGCCGGGCAGATTCAGGTCAATCCCAATATAAAAACCGGCTATTTTGAACAGAGCAACGCGGCGGATCTGGTCGACAGCCGGACGGTGGAAGAAGAGATCTTGGTTGCCCAGGGCGGCACCAGTCGCCAGGCCGTGCGGAATGTCTGCGGGGCCATGCTTTTTTCCGGCGACAAGGCGTTGAAAAAGATCGGCGTCCTTTCCGGCGGCGAGAAGAGCCGGGTCATGCTGGGAAAGATTCTGGTTAAACCGGTCAACCTGCTCCTCCTCGATGAACCGACCAACCATCTCGACATGGATGCCTGCGATGCGTTGCTGGCCGCGCTGGATCATTTTGACGGCACCGTCATCATGGTGACCCATAACGAAATGTTCCTCCATGCGCTGGCCCGGCGGCTGATTGTTTTCCAGGACGGCCGCACGGATGTTTTTGAAGGCACTTATCAGGATTTTCTCGACCGGGTTGGCTGGCACGATGAGATCGCATCACCGGGAAATCGGCCGGCTGATGCCGATACCGACGGCGGAACCGTACGGCTGACCAAAAAGGAAATCCGCCGGAGGCGGTCGGAAATCATGGCCCGGCGGCAGGTTGTTGTAAAACCGATTGCCAGGGAGATGGCGGCCGTGGAAAAGGAAATCGAAGCTGCCGAAAAAGAACTGGCCCGGTATAACCAGGCGATGATTGAGGCATCGGCGGCGGGAAACGGGAAAAAAATCGCTGCGCTTTCCCGGGAAATCCATCCGCTGCAGGGGGAAATCGACCGGCTTTTCGACACATTGGAAGATCTAACCGTCAGCCGGGAAAACAAGGAAGCGGAATTCGATGCGGAATTGCAGCGGTTGACAAAATAAACGGATATTTCTATAGGTTACTTTCAATGGAGATGGCATCGTCATATTTGGTCGATTCTTTGAGTCCATAAAATTATTCTCCGGTTGACCGGAAAACAGGGTTCGCCTGACGTCTGCCGGGTCACCTGGGCGAATCAGCGGTAAAATAAACCGGCTTTGTTCACTTAACCATATGGAAAGGAGAACACGTATGAAAAGAAGAAAATTTATCAAAAATCTGGGAATCGGTGCGGCCGCCGTGGGCGCCGGCGTTGCCTCTAATGTGGCACCGGCGTTTGCCAAAAAAACCTTTAACTGGAAAATGGTCACCACCTGGCCACCGCATTTTCCCGCTCTGGGTGAAGGGGCCGACCTGTTTGCCAAATGGGTGGACGAAATGAGCGACGGCCGCCTGAAGATCACTGTTTACGGCGGCGGCGAACTCGTTCCGCCCCTGGGCGTTTTCGACGCCGTCAGTCAGGGCACCGTGGAAATGGGTCATGGCGCGGCGTATTACTGGGCCGGCAAAATGCCCGCCAGCCAATTTTTCGCGGCCGTTCCCTTTGGCCTCAATGCCCAGGGCCTCAATGCCTGGATTTTAAATGGCGGCGGGATGAAATTATGGGAAGAAACCTATGCCCCGTTTAACGTCAAACCCTTTCTGGGTGGAAATACCGGCGTTCAGGCCGGGGGATGGTTTAACAAGGAAATAAAAACAATTGATGATTACAAGGGCCTTAAAATGCGGATTCCGGGCCTGGGCGGCAAGGTCGTAAAAAAGGCCGGCGGCAACGCCGTACTTGTGGCCGGCGGCGAAATTTATACCAACCTGGATCGTGGCGTCATTGATGCCACGGAATGGGTCGGTCCCTACCATGATCTGAAGATGGGATTTTATAAGGCCGCCAAATATTATTACTGGCCGGGCTGGCATGAACCGGGCACCGGGCTGGAAATTATCGTGGGTCAGAAAGCCTGGGACTCGCTGCCCAAGGATCTGCAGGCCATTGTCAAATCCGCGGCCGATCGGTCCAACATCTGGATGCTCTCTGAATTTGAAGCCAAAAACAACGCGGCGCTCCAGGTGCTGATTAATAAGCACAAGGTACCGGTGAAGCAGTTCCCCAAACCGGTTTTAAAAGACCTGAAAAAATTCACCGACGAGGTCCTCTCGGATCTGGCCGCCAAGGATGCCATGAGCAAGAAAGTCTATGCCGCGTATTCGAAATTCCTGAAGGAAGCGTCCGACTGGGGACAGCTGACCGAAGAGCAGTATCAGACGTTTAAACATCTCTAATTTCGAATAACCCATCGATACTTGAAAAAGCGGGGCAGACAATGCCCCGCTTTTTTTATCCGGCAACTTCCGGCAATCGGCCGGTTAGACCTGGATCAGTCGCCCAGCAGCACCTTCGGCAGCCAGGTAATCGATTCAGGTACCAGGCAGATGATGGCCAGGACGATAACCTGGATAATCACAAAGGGGATGATTCCCTTGTAGATATCCATGGTCGAGACTTCAGGCGGCGTAACGCCCTTGAGGTAAAAGAGGGAGAAACCGAATGGCGGCGTTAAAAATGACGTCTGCAGGTTGACGGCGATCAGAACGGCCAGCCAGAGCGGATTGACGCCCATGCTGACCATGATCGGGGCCAGGACAGGCACGTGGATGAAGGTGATCTCGATAAAATCGAGGAAAAATCCGGCGATAAAGATAATGCCCATTACGATAAACAGGATGCCCCACTTTCCGAAAGGGAGCGACGTAATCAGACCCCGGACGAGCCGGTCGCCGTCCAGCCCCCGGAAAACAAGTCCCAGCGTGGTGGCGCCCACCAGGATAATAAAAACCATACAGGTCAGGGTGGTGGTCTGTTTCATGACATCCATCAGGATCTCATAATTAAATTTTTTGTACAATATGGTCAGCACCGTGGCGCCCACGGCGCCCACCGAGGCGGCTTCCGTGGGCGAGGCCACGCCGGCAAAGATCGATCCCAGAACGGCCAGCATTAATGCCAGGGGGGGAAGCAGGGCTTTTAAAACGCGTGAGTAAAGCTCTTTTTTTGATATGGCGGCCAGTTCCTCCCTGGGAATGGGAGGCGCCCAGTCCGGCCGGATGATGGCTATCGCCAAAATGTAGAGCATATAAAGGGCGACCAGGATTAAACCGGGAATCACGGCGCCGATGAACAGGTCGCCGATGGGGACGTTGATGATGTCACCCAGGAGAACCAGCACGATGCTGGGGGGGATAATCTGCCCCAGCGTGCCCGAGGCGGCCACGGTGCCGGTGGCCAGCGCCTTGCTGTAATTACGGCGCAGCAGGGTGGGAACGGACAGCAGACCCATGGTGACGACCGTCGCGCCCACGATACCGGTGGAGGCCCCCATCAGCGCGCCGACGAATACGACTGAAATGGCCAGGCCGCCCCGGATCCGGGCAAAAACCAGCGCCATGGTTTCGAGCAGTTCCTCGGCAATACCCGATTTTTCAAGCATCACCCCCATGTAGATAAACAAGGGCACGGCCAGAAGGGTAAACGCCGTCATCCGTCCCCAGATCCGCAGCGGCAGCAGATTGAAAAAGCCGGGACCGAAACCGATCAGGCCAAAAATAAGCGACACCCCGCCGATGGTGAAGGCCACGGGATAACCGAACAGCAGGAGGGCAAAAACAAAGGCAAACATGATCAGGGGCATGAATTCGTGGATAAATTCCATTTTTACCGGCCCTCCCCATGTGTACGGTCTCCCAGCAGGAAGAGCAGGTTTTTAAATGCCTCGGAAATGCCCTGTAAAAGCAGCAGGAAAAAGCCGGCGGGGATCATTGCCTTGATGATGTAGCGGGCCGGCAGCCCCCCCGGGTCAGGGGACATTTCCCGGACCGCCCAGGAATTGAGAACAAATATTTTGGTGGCGTAAATAACGATCAGGCAGAAAGGGATCAGCATGGTGAACGCGCCGATCAGATCAACCCAGGCTTTGGTCCGGCCGCTTAATTTGGTGTAAACAATATCGACCCGTACGTGCCCTTCATGTTTGAGGGTATAAGCCGCGCCGATGAGAAAAATAACGGAGAAAATATGCCATTCCAGTTCCTGGAGGCCGATACTTCCTCTGTTAAAGATATACCGCATAATTGTGTCGTAAAACACGTTGAGAACCAGGATCGTGGTCAGCCAGGCGGCAAACAGACCGGTTTTTTCATTGATCCAGTCGACAATTTGAATGTACTTTTTTAAAAAATTCATGGGGAGCTCCCGAAAGCCGGTAAGTAAGAGAACCTGAAACATAGGTAACACGGAAAAAAGAGTCAAGTGCTTATCACCCGGCGGTATACAGGGGGTATGGCGGATTGTATCAATGCGCACCCGGAAGCGGCGAAATGCAGGGTTCGCCACCGGCTTGATCATTTCCGCAATGCGGGTTATAAGCTGCCGACGGGGCTGATGTTTAATTTTTCACGGGCGGGAACGGGATAACGCGAATGGTAAGCTATTGGGCGGATCATTATATGGAGGCTCGCCGCACCGCCGAAGAAGCGATCCGGCTGATTAAGCCGGGGCAGCGGGTATTCATCGGCTCTTCCTGCGGAGAACCGCAGCACCTTGTGCGTGCCCTTGCCCGGGCGGCCGACTGGTATTCGGATGTGGAAATCGTGCGCCTGATGTCCCTGGAAAGCGCCCCTTTGACCCTCGTGGCCCAGGAAACAGAGGACCGGAATCTCAATATCCGGTCGTTCTATCTGGGATCGGCCCGATCCCACCGCCTGGCCAGGGATTCCCGTTTTTTGACGCCGATGAACCTGTCGGATATTCCGCGGCTGTTTAAATCCGGCCAGCTTCCCATTCAGGTGGCATTGATTCAGGTGAGCCCCCCTGACGATTTTGGGTGGTTGAGCCTTGGGGTGTCGGTGGATATCACACTGGCGGCCGCGCAGTCGGCCGATCTTGTTATTGCCCAGGTCAACCCCCGGATGCCGGTGGTACAGGGCCGCAGTTTCCTGCACGTGGATGAGGTCGATTTTTTTGTGGAACAAGATGAGCCGCTGCTCACCGTTGATGAACTGCCCGAAATGACCGCCGCCAATACCATTGGCCGGTTGATTACCCGGTTGATTGACGATGGATCCACCATCCAGATCAGCCCGGGAACCACCACCCAGGCCGTTCTCCTGGCCCTGGCCGATAAAAACGATCTGGGTATCCATACTCAGTTTTTAACCCGGGAGATCATGCATCTGGTTGCCCGGGGCGTCGTTACCAACCGGAAGAAGACGATCAACGTGGGCAAGCTGGTTGCCTCTGCGGCCATCGGGGACGAATTGTTATACGAATATATTAACGATAATCCCTCCATCGAATTTCATCCCTGCGACTATGTCAATAATCCGCTCATCATTGCCCGGCACCATAAAATGGTATCGATGAATGTGGCCATGGCCATGGACCTGACCGGCCAGGTGGCGGCCGATGCCCTGCCCCGGAATTATTTTTCCGGCGTGTCCGGCATGCCGGATTTCATGCGGGGCACCTCGCTGGCAGAAGAGGGGAAGTCGATTCTGCTGCTGCCGTCCACGCATAGCCGGGGCGCCCGCAGCCGGATTGTACCGCATCTTTCCAATACGGCTGTGGTGGTCCCCCGGGGAGATGTCCATTTTGTGGCCTCGGAATATGGGGTGGTCAATCTAAACGGCAAAAACTTCCAGGAACGGGCGCTGGCCATGATCAGTATTGCCCATCCGGATTTCAGAGATGAGCTGTTTCACGAAGCCAAACAAATGAACCTGTTCAGTGCCGGGCGGAGCCTGAAAGAATCCATCCGCGGGGTTTACCCTTTAAAATATGAAGAAACCCGTGTGATCGATGGTTGCAAAGTCAGTATCCGGCCGACCAAACCGGTGGATGAGCGCCGGCTGCAGGAGCATTTTTACAGCCTGGACAAGGAAGATGTGGTTGCGCGGTTTTTTCACGAAAAAACCCGGTTTCTGCGCAGCGACGTGGAAGGCATTTCTCAGATTGATTATACCCATAATTTGACACTGATTGCCGTTACCGGTGAATTCGGTTTTGGAAAAGTGATTGCTGTGGGCGAATATCTTCTCGACGAAGATGATAAACTGGCCGAGGTGGCGTTTTCTGTGCTTCGCCGATGGCAGGGCAAGGGGCTGGGGTATATATTGATGCAGAAAATCGCCGAAGCCGCCCGGGAAAACGGGATCGACGGGCTGATGGCGTATACTGCGGCCGACAACCAGGCCATGGTGGCCCTGTTTAAAACCCTGCCCTATCAGGTGACCACCCGTCTGGAGGACAATGTACTGAAACTGACCTGTTATTTTAATCAACCAAAGGAAGATAATCCATGACCGAACATAAAGTAACATTTCTCCCCCATAACAAAGAAGTAACGGTGGCCGATGGTGAAAATCTGATCCGTGCCGCCATGGAAGCCGGCGTTCATATCAATGCGTCCTGTGGTGGCGAGGGCGCGTGCGGCAAATGCCGGGTGCTGACTGAATCCGGTGAACTGTCCGGTGGTGTTACCAATCGGCTCCGGGACGATGATGTGGAAAAAGGATATCGCCTGGCCTGCCAGGCAACGGTGACCGGTGATGTAACGGTTCGCGTTCCCGTTGAATCCGAAGTGGATGCCGGTGTGCTGAACAAGTTAAGCACACCGCGGCAGACCGCGCGGATCAAAACGGCCGATTTTGACGAACTGAAAGAGCAGGGGTTGTTCATCCCGCCTCTGGAGAAAGTGTATCTCGAGCTGCCCCCTCCTGATGCCCAGGATCACCTGCCCGATGTGACCCGGCTGGTAAGTCATCTGACCATGTCGCATGACGAGCACCGGCTGGGTGTGTCGCTCAACGTGATTCGTAAGATTCCCGATGCGCTGCGGCAGGAAGATTTCAAGGTGACCGCCACCCTGGCCCGGCCGGTGCGGGAAGATGGCAAAACCCATATCGTCAACATTGAACCGGATGATACCAGCGGGTGCAATCTGGCCATTGCCGTTGATATCGGCACCACCACGGTATACGGCCAGTTGATCGATCTGGTCAGCGGGGAGGTCCTGGCCGAGCACGGCGAGTTTAACGGTCAGATCAGCTATGGCGAAGATGTGATTACCCGGATCGTTTATGCGGAAAAACCGGGGGGGCTGGATACGCTGCACGAGCGGATTATCTCCACGATCAACAAAATTATCGGCAAGATCACCAAGCGGGCGGGGATTGAAACGGGGTGCATTTCCTCGATTACCCTGGCGGGAAACACCACGATGACCCAGTTGTTTTTGAAGGTCAATCCCCGCTATATCCGCCGGACGCCTTATGTGCCGGCGGCGACTTTATATCCGCCCGTCGGCGCCGCCGAGCTGGGTCTTAATCTTGAGGAGTATGTTTCTGCCCTGGTCTACCCGGCGGTCTCCAGCTATGTGGGGGGGGATATTGTCGCGGGTGTCATGGGCTGCGGCATGTACCGGGATGAGGCGCTGACCCTGTTTATGGATATCGGAACCAATGCCGAAATTGTTATTGGCAACAAGGACTGGATGGCGTGCGCGGCCTGCTCGGCCGGACCGGCTTTCGAAGGGGGCGGTATTGAATTCGGCATGCGGGCCGCCAAGGGCGCCATTGAGGATGTTTCCATTGATCCGGTGACCTTTGAACCGATGCTGCTCACCATTGGCAACAAGCGCCCCAAGGGAATCTGTGGTTCCGGTCTGATCATCATGGTCGGGGTGATGTTTGAAATCGGGCTGATCGATAATCTCGGTAAATTCAATCGTGATCTGGGTACGCCTCGGATTCGAAAGAGCAACGGTGTCTGGGAATATGTCCTGGCCTGGGCGGATGATACTCAGATTGACCGGGATATCGCCCTGACCGAAATTGATATTGAAAATCTTATCCGGGCCAAAGGCGCCATTTACAGTGGCTGCGTGACGCTGCTCGAGGAAGTCGGTATCGGTATTCAGGATCTGGACCGCATCATTCTTGCCGGCGGGTTCGGCAGTTATGTGGATCTGGAAAAAGCCATGACCATCGGGCTGCTGCCCGAGATCGATACCCGGCAGGTCACCTTCATCGGTAACGGGTCCCTCTCCGGGGCGCGGATGAGCGCGTTGACCAATCGTATCCGACGGGATGTTGTCAAGGTGACCCGCATGATGACTAGCTTTGAGTTGTCTGAAACCTCATCATATATGAATAACTACATTGCAGCCCTGTTTTTACCGCACACGGATATGAATCTCTTTCCGGCACTCAAGGATCGCCTGGCGCTGCGGAAGGCGGCCGGGTCTCCGGCGAAACCATCTTCATCCGGGTAAACGCCATTCAGTGGCGCTTATTTTAACCTTGTATTGGGCTGTGTCGGGTGAGATGATACTATATCTTGTATCATCTTTGGGGTTGAACCCTGCTAACAAAATAAACAGAATTCACGGGGTAAACTCATTGACAGCCCCACGTGTTTTCGTATAATCTCACTTCCTTGGAAGACATTTTTTATAATGTTTTAATCAAATAGTTAGTAAAAACAAAAGTAATTTCCGGTCGATGGAAATAAATACTACAGACTAGATGACTATCTGCGGAAAATCTACGCATGGCCAGACCTGTGAAGGCTGCGAAAACAGATGCGGTTCAGGTGAGATCAGGGCACGGTCAGGATGATTTGAGACAGTATTTTTAATACTAACCATTTTACGAAAAGGAGGCTACTTTGGGTTTCCAGTTTTTTAACGAATCTTACGCTGGCAAAGTCAGGGAAATCACGCTGGGCTCAGGTGATAATGCGGTAACGATAGGCGGCGAATCGTGCTATCCGTTCTATCAATTCGAGGGAAAGATACCGAATAAACCGAAAATTGCCATGGAGATATGGGATACGGCGCCTGATGACTGGCCGCCGGCCGCGATAGCGCCGTTTAAAGACGTGGTTTCTGATACGGCGGCCTGGGCCAAGAAATGCGTTTCTGAATATGGCGCGGATCTGATCGTGCTCCAAATGAAAAGTACCGACCCCAATGCCGATGACGCCTCTCCCGAAGATGCGGCCGCAACGGTGAAGAAAGTGGCCGATGCCATCGACGTTCCGCTGGTTGTCTGGGGAACGGCCAACGTGGAAAAAGACGAAGCCGTGCTGAAAAAGATTGCTGAAGAATGCCAGGGTAAAAACCTGGTTCTCGGCCCGGTTGAAGATAAAAATCACAAGGGCATCGGAGCGGCCGCCATGGGCTATGGCCACACGATTATTTCGTCTTCACCCATTGACGTCAACCTGGCGAAGCAGGTCAACATCCTTCTGGAAAACCTGGGGATGGGCATGGATAAGATCGTTATTGACCCGACCACCGGTGGCCTGGGGTACGGGATGGAATATTCCTATTCG
>Ga0256846_1000555_pt1 | contig 14809 bp, 11 predicted proteins | sample TevniametaG_FD_189098 | JGI IMG/M metagenome (GOLD analysis project Ga0256846, IMG submission 189098) | Tube worm associated microbial communities from hydrothermal vent at the East Pacific Rise, Pacific Ocean - Tevnia | ecosystem: Host-associated > Annelida > Integument > Unclassified ...
ATATATATATATATATATATATATATATATATATATATATATATATATATATATATATATATATATATATATACTTAAATATAAATATAAAACAAAGGAAAAATTCCTCTTTATGGGCCGAAACCATAATGCATTATTTGCTATTTGTTATTTGTTTTAAGTTGCTAATTGTCTTATCTTATTGGATGGTCATCAGCATATATCGAGATAAGGAGACAAAAAATATAAGCTTGAATGGAGCAGATGGCTACTTCAAATATAAAATAGCCTGTTTGAATGGCAAGAAGAAGGGCGAAGGAAGAGATTCTTGAGAATAGCGCAGTGGTTGCATAGAGTCCGACTAGTCTTAAAACAATATGTCCTGCTCTTATATTTGCAGCTAAACGAAATGCAAGGGTCAAAGGACGAACAGAGATTCTAATGGTTTCAATTAAGACTAGGAAGGGGTTTAGCCATGTTGGGGCTCCCCTAGGAAGAAGTCTTGCAGCAAATGAAGAGGGAGAATGAAGAATTCCTGAGATAATTAATGAAAGTCAAAGAGGAAGAGCCAAAGATAAAGTAAATAGTAGGTGACTTGAGGCCCTAAATATATAAGGAACTAACCCTATAAAGTTGATAAATATGACAAAGATAAATAAAGGGGTTACCAATGAAGATAGGCCTTTTAAATGAATACTAGAAGTTCGGGAAAGTTGAAGGAAGATTAGATTGATAGGGCTGTAGGAAAGTCAAAAGGAGCGAGTGGGTATTACTCATAAAGAGAGGTTTAAGAGGAAAGGGATTAAAATTATAGGGATTCAGAATAGATTAGAATTAATGTTTCTAAGTCCTGGATCGAAGGATGAAAAGATGTCTATTATCATCATAACTTGGATAGTTCCATTGAAGGCTTTGAAGACCTTTAGTTTAAATTAACTTAAAGTTATATTTTGAAGAGGATAAAAGGAGGTCTCAAAGGAAAAATAGAAGAGGGTTTAGGATAAAAAATATAAAGTAGAAGGCGGTAAATAGGGACCCTAAAGTAATGAAAGGTCTTTCAACTGGGCAGCCCCCAATTCATGTAAGGAGGAGGAAATTTGTGGAGAATATCCAGAATAGAATTTGATTTGGAAAATAGAATTGATTTCCTCGTCGTTGTTGAGGGATGAAAGGGAGAGTGAATATCAATAAGATAGCTAAGAATATAGCACACACCCCTCCAAGTTTATTAGGAATGGATCGGAGAATTGCATAGGCTCAAAGAAAGTATCATTCTGGCTTAATGTGGGCAGGGGTTACTAATGGGTTGGCTGGAAGAAAGTTATCTGGGTCAATTAAAAGATTAGGGCATAGAAGACAAAATAGGATTAAGGCTATTAAAAGGACAATAAATCCCACAATGTCTTTTACGGAATAATAAATGTGGAATGGAATCTTGTCAGAGTCACTGCATAGCCCTAAGGGATTGTTAGATCCTGTTTGGTGGAGGAATAGAAGATGAATAGCCGATATTGCTGCTAAAATAAAAGGAAGAAGAAAATGGAAGGCAAAGAAGCGGTTTAGAGTTGCATTACTTACTCTAAATCCTCCTCATAATCATTGGACTAAATCTTGACCAATGTAGGGGATCGCTGAAAATAAATTGGTAATAACTGTGGCACCTCAAAATCTTATTTGGCCTCATGGAAGGACGTAACCTACAAAAGCTGTTGCTATAGTTAGAATGAAGAGAATTACTCCAATATTTCACGTTTCTTTTAATTTGAAAGAGGAGTAGTATAGCCCTCGTCCTATATGAAGGTACATACAAAGGAAGAATGCAGATGCTCCGTTAGCATGAAGGGCTCGGATTAATCAACCGAAGTTTACATCTCGAGTGATATGGATTACTGAAGAAAATGCAATGTCTATATTTGATGCGTAATGTATTGAGAGGAAGAGTCCTGTAGCAATTTGTAAGACAAGGCAAAGTCCTAATAAGGACCCAAAGTTTCATCAAGTTGATAAATTGATTGGGGCTGGAAGGTCTACTAAGGCTGTGTTTAGAATTTTTAAGACGGGGTTTGATTTACGGATGGGTTTAAACATATATAATGAATGGACGTAAAGGTCCTTTGTCTTTTAAACAGATTTTTACAATGCAAATTAAGGCTAGAAAGAGAGTAGAAATTAGAAAAATTAAAATAGGGATGTTTGATGAAATAAATAGATCTCTTTGAGAATTAACTAAAGAAGGGAAAAAGTTTGAGTTTAAATGAGGAGGGGTTAGAATAAAAATTATTATAAATATTAGGAATATTAAGATTATAGAGGGGAATAGAAAATTAATTTCTAATTTGGAGTTTTGGGAAGTGGCAGAAAAATAGGCAAATATTACTAATATGCCTCTGATGTAGATTAGAAATAGAATGATTGCATATCAAGAAGACATTAGCAGCAGTATTACAGTAGAGGTTAGGGCAATTAGAAGGATGAATGTTCCTTGGGTCACAGGATTGAAGGAAAGCATTAGGGAAAAGGTTAGGGTTGCTATAAATGATAAAATTAGAGACAAAGTCATTTGTAAATCATGGAATTGAACCAAGGCTTAAAGGATCAAAGACTTTCGTGCTCCGTACACTATTTTACAATATTAAGAACCTCATCAGTAGATAGAGAGATATAGGCAGATTCAAACTACATCTACAAAATGTCAGTATCAGGCTGCTGCTTCAAATCCAAAATGATGTCCATCAGAGAAGTGATATAGAAATGTTCGAATTAAGCACACCGATAAAAATATGGTGCCAACTAGAACATGTATTCCGTGGAAGCCTGTACACACATAAAACAAGGTGCCGTAGGCTCTGTCTGCAATAGTAAAAGGAGCTTCTATATATTCGCCTGCCTGTAGGAAAGAAAAGTAAATTCCTAGAATTACTGTAAGGGAAAGAGCTTGAAGAGTTTCAGTTCGAGATTTATTTATTACTCTATGATGAGCTCAAGTTACTGTTACTCCGGACGCTAAGAGAACAGCTGTATTTAATAAAGGAATAGAGAAAGGATTAATAGGGTTAATTCCTGTAGGGGGTCAGGTGCATCCAATTTCTGGGGTAGGGGCTAAACTCCTGTGGAAAAATCCTCAAAAGAAAGCTGCAAAAAAGAGGACTTCTGAAAGAATAAATTGAATTATCGCTCAGCGTAGGCCTCTAGATACTACGGATCTGTGAAAGCCTAGATAAGTTCCTTCGCGAATTACGTCTCGTCATCAAATAATTGATGTTAAAGTGGTAAGTGTTAAACCAATAATTAGGCATAAGGCACCATGATTATGAAATCATGCTGCGGCACCACACGTGATGGCTAAAACACCAACGGCGACTAAAAATGGTCATGGTCTATATTCTAATACATGGAAAGGTTGGCGGATCATTACTTTCTTTGAATATCAAACTTATTGCTTGGAAGGCAATTGTACAAATTTATACTGAGAAAGTAAAAAGAGGGAAAGCCCGTGGGAAGGATTACAATCTTCTGCCTATAACTCGGCCATCTTTTTAGTTTCATTTTCAAGGGGATATAGAGTGAGTTTGACCAGATTTAAGTTGAGGGACGTAAGTTAATTGACTTCATCAGGTAATTGAAGCGAGCAAAAGTAAGGAAAATAGGAAGAAAAGGGGCAGAAGGATTCAGTTTAGGGGTGCTAGGTGAGGCATTCAGAATTCACTATTTTTAGTAACTTAGGGCTGACAGTCCTATATTATAATTTAACTAGAATTCTATTCTCTAAATGTTATTACTCATTGGGTGAAAGAGGGGTGATCAATTACTTCTAAAGCAATTGGTATAAATGAGTGATTGGCTCCACATATTTCTGAGCATTGGCCATAGAAAATTCCTGGTCGGTTAATAGAGAGAGTTGTTTGGTTTAGTCGTCCAGGAATTCCGTCTAATTTAATTCCTAAACTGGGCACACATCATGAATGAATTACGTCTGCAGCAGTTACTAAAAGGCGGACTTCTGTTTGTATCGGAATTACCATTCGGTGATCAACTTCTAGTAATCGGAATTCACCGTCTTGAAGTTCTTCAGTAGGAAGTATATAAGAATCAAATTCTAAATTTAAGAAGTCTGAGTATTCATATCTTCAGTATCATTGATGGCCAATTGTTTTTACTGTTAGAGTAGGTTGGGAAATTTCGTCTATGAGATAAAGAAGGCGCAGGGAGGGCAGAGCAAGTACAACTAAAATTGTGGCCGGAAGAACTGTTCAAATGGTTTCAATTTCTTGTGCTTCTAACAGTGTTCGGCATGTAAATTTATTAGTTAGAATCCTATAAAGTATATAGAGAACTAGAGACACAACTATAATTATAATAGTAAGTGCGTGGTCATGAAGAGCTACTAATTGAATTATGATAGGTGAGGCAGCGTCTTGAAATATTAATTGTCCTCAGTGGGCCATCTAAGCAGGTCTGGAAGACTAGCTTCTAATTAACAGTTAGATGCCAAAACTGGCTTCTGCTTATATAGAGAAGATGCTGAGAATGAGGGGGAAGTAATTAGACCTGTTTCTTGGAATATGTGATAGTCTAGAGGAAGAGTTTCTTGTCATTCTAGGGCTGTAGGCATGTGAGGAGAAGCTAGAACACCTCGTTGAGAAGCTAGGGCTTCTCATATTAGGAAAATGAAAAATAGAAGAGAAGAGAAAGAAATGAAAGCCCCAATTGAAGAGAGAACATTTCATGTAGTGTAAACGTCTGGGTAGTCAGAATATCGTCGTGGTATCCCTCTAAGTCCTAAGAAATGTTGGGGGAAAAAGGTAAGATTTACTCCTGTAAATATCATGAAGAAATGAGATTTTGATCATCGGGAGTGGAGGGTTACACCTGTAAATAGAGGGAAATAGTGGGTGATTCCCCCAAAAATGGCAAATACGGCTCCTAGTCTTAAAACGTAGTGGAAATGGGCCACTACATAGTAAGTGTCGTGTATCATAATGTCGAGGGAGCAATTTCCTACTACAATTCCAGTAAGTCCTCCTACTGTAAATAAGAAAATAAATCCTAATACTCAGAGTATAGGGGTGTCATATTTGATTTTTGACCCGTGAATAGTGGCTAGTCACCTAAATACTTTAATTCCTGTTGGGACAGCAATAATTATAGTTGCTGCTGTGAAGTATGCTCGAGTGTCTACGTCTATCCCAATAGTAAATATGTGGTGGGCTCACACTAGGAAGCCAATTAAACCAATTCCTATCATAGCATAAATTATTCCTAAGGAGCCAAATGGTTCGAGTTTAGCTGAATGATGAGCTACTAAATGAGAAATTAGCCCAAAACCTGGAAGTACTAAAATGTAAACTTCTGGGTGGCCGAAGAATCAGAATAGGTGTTGGTATAGTACTGGGTCTCCTCCCCCTGCTGGGTCAAAGAAGGAAGTGTTTAAATTTCGGTCTGTAAGAAGTATAGTTAACCCTCCGGCAAGGACAGGAATAGATAGAAGAAGAAGAACTGCTGTTAATTTTACTCTTCATACGAATAAAGGGACTCGTTCAAGTCGTAAACCTTTATATCGTATATTTATTACAGTCGTAATGAAGTTAATAGATGCTAGAATTGAAGAAACTCCTGAGAGATGGAGGGCAAAAATGGCTAGATCAATACATGGGCCTGCATGGGCGATATTAGACGCAAGAGGAGGGTAGACTGTTCATCCTGTTCCGGCGCCTTTTTCAATAAAGGCTGATATAACAAGAAGAATGACTGCGGGGGGGATCAATCAAAAACCTAGATTATTAATACGAGGAAAGGCCATGTCTGGTGCTCCTAGCATTAACGGAACTAGTCAATTTCCAAACCCTCCTATTAAGATAGGGAGTACTACAAAGAATATTATTAGAAGTCCATGAGCTGTAATTAAGCAGTTATAAATTTGGTCGTCGCCTAAAAGAGTTCCGGGTTGGCCGAGTTCAGCTCGAATTAAGAGTCTTATTCTAGTGGCTACTAGACCTGTTCAAATTCCTACTAGAAAGTATAAAGTTCCAATGTCTTTGTGATTAGTTGAGTAGAGTCAACGCATAAATTAGAAATAAGCAAATCGGTCTAATTCCCAGAACTAAAGAAGAAATAGAAGATAGGGTAATTTTTTCTTTTTTTTTTATAAATGAAGGGTTTAGTAGATTAATTAGTATAGGAAAAGATAGATTTAGATAGAAGTATAAATTTATTAGGGCTCCTAGAATTAGGGTTAATGGAAGGAAAAGTATGTTTCTTGTGGCTATAGACTGGATAGCCATTCATTTTGGAAAGAATCCGAATAGGGGGGGCAGTCCGCCTAAGGACATAAATAGAATTGCAGCAGAGAATTGAAATGAGTGTTTGGATTTAAATGTAGAAAATAATTGAATATTGGAGAAAATGTTTTTTGATATCAAAAGAAGTATAATTGGAAGGATGACTAAAATGTAAGAGCAAAAATAAATGATTGCTATTGAAGAGGAAATAGTGCTTGTACAGATTATTCATCCTAAATGTCCAATAGATGAGTAAGCTAGCAGGGGACGTAGGGATGTTTGATTTATTCCTCCAATTCCTCCAATTAAACTTCTGAGTGCTCCAGCGATTATTAAGAATGAGGTGATGTGAGTAAGAGGGAGAAAGATTAGGATTATTAATGGAATAATTTTTTGTCAGGTTGTTAGAATTAAGCAGGCGAATCAGGAAATTGAGGCTATTACGTTTGGGAATCAGAAGTGGCAAGGTGCAAGTCCTAGTTTATTTATCGCCCCCAGTACAATTGGAATTACTCTAATTTGGGAAGAGATGAAAGGATTGAAGATTATTAAGGCTCCTAACAGAATTAAGGCTGAACCGAGGGCTTGGGCTATAAAGTATTTAATAGCTCCTTCTGTTTCTTGTAGAGATTTTGATACTATAATAAGAGGAATAAATCTTAGAAGGTTTAATTCTAGTCTTAATCATAACAGGAGTCAATGGGAAGCTGATACTGATAGAAGGGTTCTTAAGATAAGTGTACTAATAAAAAGAGGAGTGGCGGGAGTAAAAACTGTCATAAAAATATGAGCCGAATCGAACGGCTCAATATATGATTAGAAGTCATATTTTGTTCCTAACATATTTTGTTAGGATGATCAGTCTAGAGATCCTTCATTTCATTCATGGATTAAACCCAATATTAGGATAATGATAGAAATTGTAGTCCCTAAGAGGGTTGTTATTGGGTTTAAAAATAGAGAGAGAGGAATAGGTATTAAGAGTACAATTTCAATGTCGAATACTAAGAATAGGACTGCGAGAAGAAAAAATCGGAGGGAGAAAGGAAGTCGGGCGTTGTTTTTTGGATCAAATCCGCATTCGAAAGGAGAGAGTTTATTTATTGATGGGAGCGGCCGATTACTTAAAATTCAGGCAATAGCGAAAACTATTGGAGGGATTACTGTGGCTAAAATTACCGGATAAAATCTTGTTGTCATTCACTAGAAATAAAGAGATTATTTTCTTTGGATTAAAAGGCCAATGCTAAGGTATAGCTCTCTAGTGGTCTCTGATATCGGAGAGTGAGACTCTCGTGATTAACATCATCAGAGTTATCCGTTCATGCCCGGCGCGATATCTAGATAGTAATAATTAATGAGGTCGATAAAATTATCATAGATAGTGAGAGAGGAAGGAATCTTTTTCATGCTAAATTTATTAATTTATCATATCGTATTCGAGGAAGAGTTCCTCGAACTCAAATAAAGAGAAAGGCGAAAAATATTGTTTTTAGTACTAAAGGGATGTCTGTAAATATTCCTAAAGGGATTATACCAAAGAAGAAAACTGAAGTAAATAAACTTATAGTTAAAATATTAGTGTATTCTGCTATAAAAATTAGAGCGAATCTTCCTGCTCTAAATTCTACATTGAATCCTGAGACTAGTTCTGATTCTCCTTCAGAGAGATCAAAGGGAGTACGGTTTGTTTCTGCTAAAGTAGTAATAAATCAAATTATAAATAAGGGAGGAAGTAGAAGTGAAATAGAGGATCATTGAGAGGAAGTCATTAGGATTAAATTGAAAGAAAGAAGGATGATTAAGGCGCTTAATAAAATAAGTGCTATTCTAACTTCATAGGAGATTGTTTGTGCAATTCTTCGGATTGCTCCTAAGAGAGCATATTTTGAGTTTGAGGCTCATCCTGCAATTAAGGTGGCGTAAACGTTTAGTCTTGAAATGCATAGGAAGAGAAGGGCTCCATATATAGGGAAAAATAAAGGGGAGGAATAAGGATAAAGAGACCAGAAAAGAAGGGCTAAAGCTAATCCTATTATAGGACTGAAAATGAAAGGATATAGATTAGAGGATCTTGGAAAGGAGACTTCTTTAGTAAAAAGTTTGATTACGTCGGCGAATGGCTGAGGTAATCCTATTAGTCTAACTTTATTAGGTCCTTTTCGAATCTGGATGTAGCCTAGAACTTTTCGTTCTAATAAGGTAAAAAAGGCTATTGCTACTATTACTAATAGATAATTAATTAAGATACAGATAAGGAGGTGCATTATCTAAGGAGGTAGGCCTCATTATTAGGGCTTAAACCTAATGCATTTTTCTGCCACTTTAGATAAAGATTATAAAGGAGTTGAACCTTTATTATTGACTTTCAAAATCAAGTGTTTCCGAAACAATAATCCTAGAGGTGTCACTCGGAAAGATTCCACTTTTTAGATGCAAACCAAATGTTCTTAGTTAAACTAGGGTGGCTTTAAGGTTTTTAATAAGTAGAATAAATTCTATATTTTGATCCTAAATCAAATGCACTACTCTGCCAACTTATTGTATTTTTTCTAAGGAGGTTTTGTTAAAAGAAATTAGTTGATTTCATGATTATTAAAATTTTTATTACAATAAGGTCCTTTCGTACTATTATGTAAATATTAGAATTGAGGATAGAAACTAACCTGGCTTACGCCGGTCTGAACTCAGCTCATGTAGGGTTTTAAAGGTTGAACAAACCTACCATTAATAGCTTCTGCACTATTAGGGGCCCCTAAGCCAACATCGAGGTGCCAATCCTTTCTGACAATTTGGGCTCTTGAGAAAGATTAGCCTGTTATCCCTGTGGTAGCTTATTTTTTTGTTCATGATTATGGGTCAATTGTTTTGGGAAATAACCCTGGTTAATAAGAGGAAGATTTTGATGTTCCTTAGTCACCCCAACTAAATTCTTTTTTAGGTTTATAATATAGAGAATACTAGTAATGGTCTATAGAGAATAAAGCTCAACGGGGTCTTCTTGTCCTGCAATAGAATTTAAGCTTTTTCACTTAAAGATTAATTTTTATTAATTATTATGAGACAGTTAAGCTTTCGTGTGTCCATTCATGCCAGCCCCTAATTAAGGGGCAAGTGATTATGCTACCTTTGCACGGTCAGGGTACCGCGGCCATTGAACTAGAGTCATTGGGCAGGATGAACCTCTTATTTATAAATCAAGAGGCAATGTTTTTGTTAAACAGTCGGAGCTTGGGTTTGCCGAGTTCCTTATAATAAGGAGTTTTTATTTAGGGGGAAAAAGAATTTTATAAATATTAAGGAGGGGGATGAATACTAATCTTAGCAGAATTTTTATTTAAAAAAATTGGTATATAATCCCTAGTATGATGTAGCAATTTTTTTTATAATTTTGTAAATAAGGTTTTTATACTATAACGTTATTTGAAAGTTAGCAGTTTCTAAGCTTACTTTAGGGGTTTGATTTAAAAATTGGCTTTTATAATAGAGCTTTTCCTTTATTATTTATCAGAGAATGTATCTTGTTTCACTAATGTGAAGCTTTTAGGGAACCAGCTATAGTCTTGCGCGGTAGGTATGTAGCTTCTGATAAAATTTTTCTAGGCATTTTGAAACATGCGATAGTGAGTTCTTATACAAATATTTATCAGCTCGTTAAGATTTCGGGATAGACTAGAATTAGAGTTGACTTGCTAAGCCATAATGCACGAGGTACAAGGTTTTGTTTTTACTTATTAATAATTTATTATTTCCTTTGCAGTACTAAGATAGTGAGAGTTTTAGATGATAGAATTATAAGTAGATTTTTATTTAAAAATTAAGAAGAATTAGGGATTTAAGATGTTTCAAAATAAATTTTAAAAATTCTCTTTTCAGTGTAAGTGAAAGGCATTCTTTAGATGCTGTATTTTGAAGGTACAATTTCCATTACACCTGCTATGTTACGACTTATCTCCCCTTTCGGCGAGAGTGACGGGCGATGTGTGCACACCTTAGGTTGCCATATTCATAAAAGTATATTACTTTTAATTACTTTCAAGTCCACTTTTATATTTATTTTCATTAATAATTCATATTTAGATTTAAAATTGTAACCCATCTCTTCCTTCTTATAGGCTGCACTTTGACCTGACGTGAAGATAAAAGTCTGTTTGCTCACTTACATTTTTATGGTGGGCTGACGACGGCAGTATACAAGCTGAGGGTTCAAAAGAAGGTAAAATTTTCGTGGATTGTCGAATTAAAGGACAGGTTCCCCTGATTGGATTTAGGTACCGCCAAGTTCTTTGGGTTTTAAACCTGTGTTTGTAGTGCCCTGGATAATTTTGGGCCTAGAATAAAAGGGTATCTAATCCTTGTTTTTATTTAGGCTTTCATGGGATGATATAAAGATATATTTGGGTTTGAAAAGTTGATAGAATTAGACTTCTTTTGAAAAGGTTTTTATCTGAAGCCATAGTTTCCGAGATTATTAGCTTGAGTCTGCCGTTTAACCGCGGTAGCTGGCACGGATTTTACCAACTCTAGGTTCCTATAGCCGGGGCTGTATTTCTAGTCTTCACAGAATTAATCACTGCAGGCGTGAGAGTGCTTTAAGGTATTATTATGATGAAATTGATCTTTTATCATGTTTTAAATTATGGATATTAAATTTTTAACTAAAAATGATCTTTCACGGGATTATAAGGGTTTGCATGTGTTTTTCTTAGGAAGAGCTAATATTGAGCTAGAATCAAACTGTATAGTAGAAGAGGAAATCTCATGTTTGGGGTATGAACCCAATAGCTTAATTTAGCTTATTCTACTAAACCTTAGTAAGGATACACTTTTAAAGCTGCAATTTAATGTTGTAGGTTCAACTATAAGGTTAAAGTCAATTACAAATGATTTCGGGCTTTGAAATAAGAAGGAAAATGGGAATTAAGTGAAGGCTAGAATTTAGAAAAAAAGATGAATTTAAAGGGGGAAGATAAATTGATGAGGGGGCAGTTGCTCCATGTTGAGTAGCAGCGAATAAGAATAAGGAATAAGCGGTTGTTAGGAATCTCAGGGCTATTAAGGAAATCGCTAGGATCATAGTTTGAGATAGAGTGGCTGTGATAAGAAGAATTTCCCTAAGTAGGTTAATAGAGGGAGGGGCTGCCATGTTTGCAGCTGTAGCAATAAATCATCATAAGGTAAGAGTAGGGAAAAGAATAATAATTCCTTTGGTTAAAAAAATTCTTCGAGTATGTGTGATTTCATAAGTAGAATTTGCTAAAAGAAATAGTGCGGAGGAAGAAAGCCCGTGAGCAATTATTATTGATATAGCGCCTTGTCATCCTCATTGTGTAGAGCTCAGGATTCCTGCTAAAAGGATTCCTATATGACCAATGGAAGAGTAAGCAATGAGTGACTTTAAATCTGTTTGACGTATGCAGACTAGGCTAGTAATAACAGTGCCTCAAAGCGCTAAAGGGGTAATAAAAGAGGAGAATTGTTTATTTGTTTGTGTAAAGATTAAGGATATTCGTATTAAGCCGTATGTTCCTAGTTTTAATAAAACTCCTGCAAGGATTATTGATCCTGCTACTGGGGCTTCTACATGGGCTTTAGGAAGTCATAAATGGAGTGAAAATATAGGTATTTTTACTAGAAAGGCCAGAATTAAGATTACTCATCAACTATTAATTAAATTGGGTAAGGGGGTACTTCAAGACTGAAGGAGGAATGACAAGTGATTATTTTTGGAGTAAATTAAAAAAATTATCACCAGTATTGGTAGGGAGGCTGTTAAGGTATATATTATTAAGTATATTCTGGCTTGTAATCGTTCTGGCTGATAACCTCAGGTCAAGATTAGAATTAAAATAGGAATTAGGGAACTTTCAAAGAAAATATAGAAGAGAATTAGATTTCTTGATGAAAAGGTTAAGATTAAAAAGATTCTTAAGAGTATAGATATAGCAATAAAATTTTGGGGAAGCTTATTTGAGTGTTTAATCTTATAGCTTGCTAGGATTATTAGGCTTGAGATCCATAAAGTAAGCATGATAAGGGAAGACCTTATTAAGTCTATTGAACACAGAGATCTTAAGGTAAGGGTTCAAGGGTAAGGATTTGTCAGATAAATTAGGGCGACAGGGAATAGAATAAAAATAAAGGAAGAGGAGATAAATCAGGCATTTGGAAGTAGGGGCAAAGAAAGTAAAGGAATAACTAATATTAGCATTTGTTGATGGAAAGAAGTTTTACAGAGTCGGAACCGTAGGAACGGGTTATAATTACTATTAATGCTAAGCCAAGGCTTGCTTCGCAAGCAGCTAAAGTTATAATAACTAAGATGATGATAATATTAAATTGAGAAGGGGCACCGTAGATAGAGGCTGCAAAGATTATGGTTATTAGTGTGGTTCTTTCTAAGGCTAAAAGTGCTATTAGTAGATGCCGTCGTTGGAGAATAAAGGATATTAGGGAGGAAGATACAAGGATAGGGAGTAATATGTGAATGGTCATAGCTATAGGAAAAATTTCACCTTTTGGCTTACAAGACCAATGCCTATAATTTCGGCTTCTATAGCTTTCAGAGAGCCAGGGGATGGAATTTTGCCTCCCAAAGGCAGAGTTTTATTTAAACTACTTTCTGGGGGTTACAGTTATATAAAACAGAATATTCTGTATTTTAAGTACGAAAAACTTATGTAATATATTATACTATTTATATTGCTTTGGGATAAAGATCATCTAAGCAGCTTCAATGCTTTGCTTTAAATTTAAGCTACCAAGGCACAAGAATATTACTAAAGGGATCGTAGTAAAGATTCTAATTAGAAGTAATTTATTAAATATTTTAGATTGAATTAGTTGGATTTTAGAGGAGATTGAGGTTAGAGTAAGGAGTGTGCCTTGACTGGTTGATAGTTCTAATCACCCATTTTCTCTTGTTAAGGATAGTAGATGAGAGGATTTTAAAGGAGAGGTGATTACATTTTGTGTAGAGAGGTGAACTAAGAATCATATAGAAGAAGAAGAGTGCAGGGTTAAGGGTGTCTTAATAAATATGGGTGTTAAATTTGGGCTTGAAAATAGTCAGGCTATTATTAGCCCTATCATAATTACAATCGGAGTAAGGATTTTTTGGGAGAAAGGAAGAATTAAAGGTTGACTAGGGTTAATTAGAATTCAATTTAGTATTCTCCCTCCTAAGATAGCTGTAAAGGTTATTAAAAACATAGGGGTGATGATTGGAAAATCTTTATCTGTTAGATTTGAACAAGGAATAGAGTGTTTTGGTGCTCATAGAATTATTATTATTATTCGAAGGGAGTAACCGGCGGTAAGGCCTGTAGCAAAAAAGGCGATAAAAAAGATTAATGAGTTGGACTGGTTTAATAAAATTTCTTCTAAAATTAGGTCTTTAGAATAAAAACCAGCTAAAAAGGGGGCCCCAAATAAGGCTATATTGGCAATTAATATTGAGGTAGAAGTTATAGGAATGGAAGGGCTTGATAAACCTATTAAACGAAGATCTTGATTATGAGAAGCATATAAGATAATTCTTCCCGCTGTAATAAAAAGAAGTGCTTTGAATAGTGCATGGGTTAGTAGGTGGAAAAGGGTTAAGGAGGGTATCCCTAGTGCTAAGCTTATTATTATTAAGCCTAATTGTCTTAATGTTGAAAGGGCAATTACTTTTTTTATGTCTATTTCAGTTATTGCAGATAACCCTGCTATTAGCATAGTAAGGGAGGCTATAATTAGTAGAAAGGAGTTAAAGAATTGTAATTGATTTAAAAAGGGGAAGAAGCGGATTAGAAGAAAAATTCCTCCGGTTACTAGGGTAGATGAGTGGACTAAGGCTGAAACAGGAGTAGGAGCTTCTATAGCTGCCGGGAGTCAGCTGGAAAAAGGAATTTGAGCCCTTTTAGTTATTCCTGCAATGGTCAGGGATATGATAATGATTGAGGAGTACTCATTTATTCAGACATTAGTAATAATTCAGTTTCCGTTTTGTAGGAGTCAGGCGATTCTGACTAGAATTAAGACATCTCCAATACGGTTTGTTAAAGCGGTGAATATGCCGGCAGCTAGGGATTTAGGGTTCTGGTAATAAATGATTAAAAGGAAAGAGGTAATTCCTAGGCCGTCTCACCCTAATAGTAAGATTATAAGATGAGGAAATAAAACTAATATGTTTATTCTGAGAACAAATAGGATAGTGAGGTGAGTAAAACGGGTAATGTTTTGTTCTTCTTTTATATAAGACTTTGAGAATATTAGGACATTTCCGGAAATAAATATAATTACAGATATAAATAGAAGCCCTTGAGGGTCTATAATTAAGGAAAGGGAGATGTGAGTAGAAGAGATAGAGAGGACGTGTCATGAAAGAAGAATTGAAATTGAGGATGAAAAAAGATACAGTCTAGAGGGGAGAAACAGGGAGGAGAGAAAGAATATAAGTAAAGATGCTCGAAAAGGTGCCATGGTTACTGGCTGTAAAGCATTTTTGAAACCACAATTCAATGTTTTATTTAAACTACAGTAACTTAAGTAGATATTAAAATTAAAGA
>Ga0256846_1000557_pt1 | contig 14724 bp, 11 predicted proteins | sample TevniametaG_FD_189098 | JGI IMG/M metagenome (GOLD analysis project Ga0256846, IMG submission 189098) | Tube worm associated microbial communities from hydrothermal vent at the East Pacific Rise, Pacific Ocean - Tevnia | ecosystem: Host-associated > Annelida > Integument > Unclassified ...
AGGCAGGATTAATAGGCTTTACAAAATCAATAGCCAAGGAATTCGGTTCGCGGAATATCCTTGTCAATCTTATAGCTCCGGGTTATGTGATTACGCCAATGACGGAACAGCTGACCGAAGAGCAGAAGAAATCATTTCTTGAAATAATTCCGCTAAAACGCGGAGCATTAGCCGAGGATATTGCGAATACGGTTGCATTTTTTTCAGGACCCGATTCCTCATATATCACAGGACAAGTGCTACACGTGGACGGCGGCATGGTTATGTAATTTAGTAATTTAAATTTTTTTATATTTGTTTCACAATAATTTATGGTGTAAATATGGCAGACATTCAACAAAAAATCACAGAAATTATCGTCAAAAAACTTGGCGTTGAAGATTCGCAAGTAACAAACGATGCAAATTTCACAAAAGATTTGGGAGCAGACTCCCTCGATACAGTTGAACTCATTATGGAATTGGAAAAAGAGTTTGACCTTCAAATCGAAGACAGTGATGCAGAAAAAATGCAGACGGTCGGCGATGTAGTTAAATATTTGAGTGAAAAAGGCGTTGCCTAATTCATCTCCGATTTAAGGGCTGTGCGGCGTTAATTTATATCGCCTTCAGCCCTTAACTATTTATATTTAGTATTAATAAGAAACATAAAGTACATTATGGCGAAATACGACTATCCTAAAATTGTAGTAACGGGCATTGGTGCGGTAACTGCTGTTGGCAATAATATAAACGAATTTTGGCAAGGATTGATGGACGGGAAAAGCGGTGGCGCTCCTATTCAAAGATTTGACACAACTCATTTCAAGACTAAGTTCGCCTGCGAAGTAAAGAACTTTGACTTGGAGGCATTCCTTACCAGAAAAGAAATACAGAGAACCGACCCTTTCACTCAATTGGCGCTATCGGCTACGGCTATGGCAATTGAAGATGCGGAAATTAATTTTGAGAAAGTTAATAAAAAAAGAGTTGGTGTTATTATTTCCTCCGGTATTGGCGGAATGTGGACACTTCACCATCAGCACGATGTTTTATTTGAAAGAGACGGCAAGCCTGATAGAATTAGCCCCTTCTTTATCCCAATGCTTATTTCCGATATTGCTTCGGGATATGTAGCAATCAAATACGGACTGAAAGGACCTAATTATTCTACTGTTTCCGCTTGTGCCACATCGTCCCACTCTCTTGCAGATGCTTTAATGCTATTGCAGAGGGGCAGTGCCGATATGATGGTTGTCGGAGGTGCCGAATCGGTTATATGTCCTATGGGTGTCGGTGGCTTCAATGCTATGCGTGCATTATCCACAAGGAACGATAGTCCCGAGACAGCAAGCAGACCATTCGATAAGGATAGAGACGGTTTCGTTATGGGCGAAGGTGCCGGTATATTGGTTCTTGAAACTTTGGAACATGCCACAAATCGCGGCGCAAAAATATATGCGGAGTTCGCCGGCTTCGGTCTATCCGATGACGGCTATCATATTACCCAGCCGGCTCCCGGTGGCGAAGGTGCTGTCGCATCTATGTCGGTCGCTCTCGAAGATGCCGATTTGACAATTAATGATATTGATTATATCAATGCACACGGGACATCTACTCCGTTCAATGATAAAAATGAAACCGCCGCAATCAAAAGTGTATTCGGCGAACGTGCTTATGATATTGCAATAAGTTCGACTAAATCAAGTACAGGGCATTTGCTTGGTGCCGCCGGTGCGGTGGAAGCTATCGTTTCGGTGCTTTCTATTAAGAATGGCATAGTGCCGCCTACGATTAATTATTCTACACCCGACCCCGAATGTGATTTGAACTATACTCCGAACAAACCGATTAAGAAAGATGTAAAAGTTGCATTAAGTAACACTTTCGGTTTTGGCGGACACAATGCTTCTCTTATCTTCAAGAAATTTGAGGAATAAACAAGAGGAAGACATAGACGAAAATATTTAAAAAAGAGGACAAGCCCAACGCTTGCCCTCTTTTTTTATAATAAAATCCTAATGCTATTTACTTTGATAATAATCGTCAAAAAGGAATGTACCTTTCTCCTGTGCCGGTTTATCTTTTTCCACTTGGATTCTGTGCGTATCAGCCCAAGGGTCGTGTCTTGTTCCTGTAACCTGCCAAGAAACTTTCATTCCGGGTTTGCCACCAGCAATTTTAAATTTATTATTATCAATCTCTTCTGAAATATAGACCTGCGCCCAAGCACCAATGCAAGTAAGTTGATAGCGGAAATCTTTATTCAATGCTTCGAACCAGTCGGGAAGTTGAACTGTTGCCTCACCTTTACTATTGAGTATGGCGATACCGTCATACAGGTTCTTCATATCGGGGGATTCTACAAAAGAATGAGACAGGAACTTATTAGCCGGGTCAAGTGGGTGGTCTATCACAAACGAGCCACTCATTTTTTTCAGTTCACCGTTTACAGTAACATGCCCGCTAAAAATAGCGGCAACACCATCTATTCCTTCTTTTTTTACATACAGAGCCGGTTGTAAAGGTCCCGATGTGGAATGTAGTTCCAAAGCACGCCCACCGCCGGTATGGTCAATGAATACAACAGGCTTTGACTTTGTAGTCGGAGTGGATAGAGTAAATGCAGCAACCGTATTCCCTGATGTATTTGTTGCAGTTAAAGCTTGCGATTTAGATGAAGCAAGAATTTTAACCGTTGGCGTTTCACTGCTGTCATTGCTCTCGAAAAATGCGGCGGAAGCTTTGTTCAGTGCTTTTGAATACAAAACAGCACCTGTACCGTTTGACATCAGCGAAAGTGCATGGTTCTCATTTTTTTTCTTATTAACAATAATTTCCATAGCGTTTCCGCCACCCTTTGTTAATACTGATAATCCCGTAGAATTGTTGTTAGCATCTAATATACTGAAAGTTGCGGCGGGACCTTTTGCATAAGTCGATACAATCATTGCGGATTTATTGTTGTTCTTGTTGTAGCTGTAAATTTCGGCACTTGTACCTAATCCATAAGTGCGGGTAATAAGCGAACTTTCGATATTGTTTTTTTGTAGAATCCTAAATTCTGCACCACCGCCTTTGCCTCTTGCATCAATTTTAAGAGCCGGCTTATTGTCATAAGTGCTTAATGATTGCAATAGAATACCATAGCCCATAGATTGATTTGCCAATTGAATTACCGGCATAGTATCGGCATCATTTGTATTAGTGATGTACATTGCACTACCGCGTCCATGATTATATATCTGAAACGTGGGTGTGCGGGTAGCACGGTTTTTCGTTGTAAAATATCCTGCTATCGAACGGAATCCATCAGCAGAGACTTTTAAAGCACTGCCGCGTCCGCTATCTGAAATAAATACGGCAGGAGCGGATTTTTCACCTGAATTGAAAATTTCCAAAGCACGTCCTCTATGCTTTGTAATAGTAATTGCGGGACCTCTTTCCTTCATAGTCAGATTTATTCCGGTGTTGCTGTGTATCGTATCATTATAAGGGAACTCCAATTTCTTCGTAGTGAAAGAATAAGGCGAAACGCTTAATTTTATGCGTGGTATAAACTCTCGTTCGCTTCGAAGCTTAATTCCGAGAAAGTAAGTTTTATCAAAATTCAAACCATCATCTGCAAACTTCTTTTCTTTGCCAAGATAAACATTTATAAATCCGTCAATGATTTTGACGTTTTGTGTCTCTGTCCAAATAGCTTGAGTGGCATTGGCTGTTTCATACAGAGAGAATGTAACGCTGTAGGTATCATTTTTAATGGGTCTGCCTTCATTGCCAAAAAGTTTGCCTTGATAGTTTATTGTTCCTTCTATCTGAGCGAATGCCGATATACTCAAAATAAACAGGAACAGCAAAATCAAGTAAGCATCGTGTAATTTTTTATTCATACCATAATCCCGAATAAGTAAATATAATTATTAATCTATTTTCTCGAAGTCATTCAAGATAATACATTTATTGATATAATGCAAGAAAAAATCAATAATCATCTAAAATATATTGTTTGCATTAATTCGTTGAGATAGTGCGAGCAACACGCTCCAGGTATGTCTCACTTTATTGGTGCATTGGACAATATACAAATGAAAAGAGGCTGTCTATCGTTGGCAGCCTCTTTAATTGTTGCTAATTGTATTTGTCAATATTTGAACTGACAGACTGCTCCATTACTCAAATATTTCCGTATGTCCGAACGGAAAAACCATTGCTTTCTTGCCGATTGCTTCAACTTTTTTGCGGAACTCATCGGGGTTGGCGGGAATAACGGGAAATGTGTTATAATGTATTGGTACTGCTAATTTCGGGTTTACAAATTCTACCGACTTGACCGCATCATCAATACCCATTGTAAAATTATCACCGATAGGCGCCATATATAAATCAATTTTATCCATTTCGCCTATTAGTTTCATATCAAGGAAAATGCCCGTATCGCCGGCGTGATACACTTTTTTGTTGCCCATCGTAATAACTACACCGGCAGGTTCGCCAAGATACTCATTATTTGCACCGGAGGAACCGTGATGAGCAATTGTGAATTTCACCCGTCCGAATGGGAAATTGAACCCACCGCCAATGTGCATATTATGCGCTTTTGCTCCTTGCGAAGCCACATAGTTTGCAAGCTCATTTGTTGCTATAATCGTGGCATCGCAACGCTTGGCAATTTCGAGACTATCACCGAGGTGGTCGCCGTGTCCATGAGTTAGGACAATATAATCAACATCAATTTGCTCAGCTGTTACAGGTGCTTGCGAATTACCCGTAATGAACGGGTCAATGATTAGCTTATGTGTTCCGTCATCAAGTCCGAAACAAGAGTGTCCGTAATAAGTTACTTTTAACATTTTAATCTCCCGAATTGTGATTAAGTATGATTATTGTTTATTTTGCCATTTGTGTAATTGAAATTTATATATTTTTTGATAAATATTCAAGAAAGATTGTTGATAAAAAGAATAATTATATTGGTTGCAATATTTTCTATTGTTGTTTCATTTGCCTTTTCGTCAGAAGCCGAGCGGCAGGGAAGCCATTCCTTGCTGTTTCAGATAAGTGAGAAAAGTTTCCTTCCGCATAGTTTTATGGGTGGTATTGGTTTTCAGTTTTATATTAATGAAAAAGTAGCAATGCGCATACCAATAGGTTTTGGGACGTATAGAGAAATTTGGACAAAACCGGAAAACGCCGAAAAGGACAAGATACAATCTGCATCTAATCTGCAATTTACACCGGGACTGCGCTATGATTTTGGCAAAGGGAATAAAGTAATTGTTTACACAGGGACGCAATTACTTTTTGCTTTTACAGATTCGACAATGACGGGAAGAGATTATAAATCGAATGAGAAAAATACATTTTTATATACTTGGGGCATTGGCTTAATGCTCGGGGCGGAATGGTTCCCCTATCGCAGTCTTGGTCTCAGTTTAGAGTATTCTCCTTTTCTGACATTTTCCGCAGGCGAAACGACATATAAATCAGGTGGGTTTGAGCAGACGGATATACTTCCCGAACAAATGAATTTCAATACAAATTTTGCATCGGTTTTATTTGTTGTATCATTTTATTTTGACTGAACAATGAAAGACTTATTTTAGTGTTTATATTTATTTAATTACAGAAAATATGAAATAATACAAACAATAAAAATCATTATGATTTTGGAGAGCTGAGATAAATGAAAAAGAAAAAACTAACTATTAAAGATTTAATTAAATCTGCAAAAGAATTTTGCCAACAGGAGACTCAATATGCTAATAAAGAATTATACGGTGTTACTGACGGAAAAGCAGTAGGGACATATATTGAGCATAAGTTTAAAGATTATCTTAACAATAGGTTTATTGTTTCCGGTGGTAATTCTGCACATGGAATTGATTTACCGTCTCAGGATATTAATACAGATATTAAAGTAACGTCAATTAAACAACCACAATCATCAAGTCCTTTTGCAAATGCTAAACAAAAAATCTATGGTCTTGGATACAATCTTCTTGTTTTTGTTTATGAAAAGAATGATAATCAAAAGGATAAAACTACTGTATTAGATTTTAGAAGTTGTTCGTTCATCAATAAGGAAAGAACAGCTGATTATACAACTACATATAGATTGATTGAAATGCTAAATGACGGTGCAAGCGAAGAGGATATCATTGCATATCTTAATGACAGGAATATCCCCGCAGATGATATTACATTAAGCCAAATTGCAAAAGATTTAATTCACAATAAGCCGAAATTAGGATATTTGACAATTTCCAATGCTTTGCAATGGCGATTGCAATATGGACGAGTTGTTTCTCTATCAGACAATATAGAAGGAATCATTAAAATAATTGATAAGATAAATGAATAAATATGAAAGTATTTGAAACATATATTGATAACTCTTTATTTGATTTATTAGAACAGTCGCGGGAACTGCCTCTTGAAAAGATAAATTTAAAGTTTAAATCAATCTGTGGGATAAATGCTTTTTTTGAAACTCAATTTGAATTCAGAAATTTTCTGGAGATTATCAAAAACGACAAGAGTATAAAAGATAATTCCAATCGAATTGAATATGGTGATTTTCAAACAAATTTGGATTTGAGTAATGAAATATGCCTGCTCTTAAAAAAACAAAATATTACCCCCGAAGTAATTATTGAACCGACCTGTGGAACAGGTAGTTTTATCATTTCTTGTCTAAATACATTTAAGGATATTAAATATATCTTTGCAGGTGAAATATATAAGCCCTATGTATGGGCAACAAAATTTGCTATATTGAATTTTTATTTAGTAAATCAGGTTGCTAATAAACCGGAAATAACAATTGAGCATTATAATATTTTTAATTATCAATTTAATGATTTATCTAAAAAATTTAAAAATCGGAAAATACTTATAATAGGTAATCCACCTTGGGTAACGAATTCAAAATTATCGGTTCTCGACTCGGGGAATTTACCAAAGAAATCCAATTTTAAAAATCACACCGGTCTTGACGCTATTACCGGAAAAGGAAATTTTGATATTGGTGAATTTATTTCGCTAAAACTCATTAACGAATTTTCCAAATTATCCGGTTATTTTGCTTTTCTTGTAAAAAATTCGGTCGTAAAAAACATTCTTTTAGAACAAAAAAGAGTCAACTATTCCATTGCAAATATTCGCCAATACGATATTGATGCGAAAAAAGAATTTAATGTATCTGTAAATGCTTCTTTGTTTACTTGTTCTTTGAATCAACAAGCTGAATATGATATTAATGAATATGATTTTTATTCCAGGAAGTTCATAAGAAAATATGGCTGGCTAAATGATAAATTTGTATCTGATATTGAGCTTTATTTAAAATCAAAGAATATTGAAGGAGCATTCCCGTTTATTTGGAGGCAGGGCGTTAAGCATGATGCTTCCAAAATTATGGAGTTAGAAAAAATTAACGGTTGTTACATTAATAATAATAAAGAAACTGTTGAAATTGAGTCAGACCTTGTTTTTCCACTTTTAAAAAGTTCCGACTTAAAGGATAGTATTGTTGAAGTGTCGCGTAAATTTATAATTATTACGCAAGAAAAAATCGGACAAGATACTAGCTACATCAGCACGGAATTTCCAAATACTTATAGATATTTGCAAAAAAACATTAAATATTTTGACAAAAGAGAATCATCAATTTATCGCGGCAAACCGCCTTTTTCTATCTTTGGCATTGGCGATTATTCCTTTAAGCCGTATAAAGTAGCAATATCGGGTATGTATAAAAAAACTTTATTTACCATTGTCAAACCAAGTGCTAATAAACCTATTTTACTTGATGATACTTGTTATTTTATTGGTTTTGATAACTTTATTGAAGCCGCAATCACAGCGTATTTATTGAATACAAGTATTGTGCAAAGTTTTATTAAATCTATCGCTTTCCGAGATGCCAAAAGAATGATTACGAAAGAATTATTAATGAGAATAAATTTGAATGAGGTGGTAAAGAATACTGATTATGATGAATTAGAAAAGAAAATAAAAGACATTAGTATCGACGATTGGAAGAACTATAAAACTAAGTTGCTTTCAATAGATTTCAACAATAATAGACAATTGAATGTTTTTGAAAATAGCACTCAATAAAATCCAAGTGTTTAACTTAGTATTTTTAACAATTAACGTCTAGTAAATCCTCATAGAATTAATTGAAATTATCGTACTGAACAATGAAAGACTTATTGAAAATAAATAAAAAAATTGTACTGGCGTCCAAATCGCCACGCCGCAAAAAACTGCTCGAACAAATCGGATTGTCATTTTGTATTATTACATCGGATATTGACGAAAAAGAACTTGCTACTAATATTGAACCAAGAGAATATGCGCAACAACTCGCAAGAAAGAAAGCCATTGATGTTGCAGGTAAAATTGATGATGAGGCTATTGTAATTGGTGCGGATACTATTGTTGTGCTTGGCGGTAAGATACTGAATAAACCGGAAGACCCCGAAGATGCACAAAGAATGCTCGGCATTCTAAGCAATAATACGCATACGGTTTATACGGGTGTTGCTATTGTTGAGAGCAAGTCGGGATATATTCTCAGCGACGTAAAATCTACAAATGTAACATTCCGCCGGCTGAGCGAAGATGAAATATCGGCTTATGTTGCTACGGGTGCGCCGCTTGACAAGGCGGGTGCTTATGGCATACAGGACGATTTCGGTGCTGTATTTATCTCGCATATCGAAGGTTGCTACTACAACATTGTAGGTCTGCCGCTCGAAATGCTATATGGCATGCTATCCGAATTTTCAGGATAAACCATTTGTACTAATAATTATATCCGGCGGCAGGTGTATTGAAATGATTAGTTTTCGATTGAGCTACTTTCTCAACTATTATTTTTCATAATCCATTAATACATTATTAAACTTGTCATTTGTAATATAGTTTTTCCAATCCTCATCCTTTCTAACAAAATCAGCAGTAATCTCGCCTTTTTCTAGACTTTCAGACAAATAATGTAAGGCATTTTTTATGTCTCCCTTAAGTGCATACATACAGGAAATGTTATAAGAATGACCGCCAAATTCAATCGCCTTTTGGAATTTTACAAAGGCTTGATTATACAATTCTTCTGCGTCTTTTCCTTCTTTTGTTTTTGCCAAATTTCCTAAATAAGTTCCCCAGTTGTAAAAGGCTTCGTGTTTGTCAGGTTTTATTTCAATCGCCTTTTGGAATTTTACAAAGGCTTGATTATACAATTCTTCTGCGTCTTTTCCTTCTTTTGTTTTTGCCAAATCCCCTAAAACAGTACCCCAGTTGTTATAGGCTTCGTGTAGGTCTGGTTTTATCTCAATCGCCTTTTGGAATTTTACAAAGGCTTGAGTATACAATTCTTCTGCGTCTTTTCCTTCTTTTGTTTTTGCCAAATTTCCTAAATCAGTACCCCAGTTGTTATAGGCTTCGTGTAGGTCTGGTTTTATCTCAATCGCCTTTTGGAATTTTTCAAAGGCTTGAGTATACAATTCTTCTGCGTCTTTTCCTTCTTTTGTTTTTGCCAAATCTCCTAAACCAGTACCCCAGTTATAAAAAGCATCGTGTTTATCGGGTTTTATTTCAATCGCCTTTTGGAATTTTTCAAAGGCTTGAGTATACAATTCTTCTGCGTCTTTTCCTTCTTTTGTTTTTGCCAAATTCCCTAAATCAGTACCCCAGTTGTTATAGGCTTCGTGTTTGTCAGGTTTTATTTCAATCGCCTTTTGGAATTTTACAAAGGCTTGATTATACAATTCTTCTGCGTCTTTTCCTTCTTTTGTTTTTGCCAAATCCCCTAAAACAGTACCCCAGTTGTAAAAGGTTTCGTGTAGGTCTGGTTTTATCTCAATCGCCTTTTGGAATTTTATAAAGGCTTGATTATACAATTCTTCTGCGTCTTTTCCTTCTTTTGTTTTTGCCAAATTCCCTAAATAATTTCCCCAGTTGTAAAAGGCTTCGTATTTGTCTGGTTTTATCTCAATCGCCTTTTGAAATTTTATAAAGGCTTGATTATACAATTCTTCTGCGTCTTTTCCTTCTTTTGTTTTTGCCAAATTCCCTAAATAATTTCCCCAGTTTAAATATAAATCCGATAGTAAACTATTAATCTCTTCATTATGTATTTTTTCTGCTTTCTTTTCTATTTCTTCTATTTTATTTATTGGGTAATTTTCTTTAATTATCAAATTAATAATTTTCTTTTTCAATAAATATATTTCGGAATTGCTCTTTAACAATTCTGTTTTTTCAATTTCTCCTTCTTCAAATTGTAGTATCGCTTCATCTACTTGTTTTTTCGAAATTTCTAATCTTTCTTTTACACCCTTAAAGTTTTCATCGTCGTCAATATCTACTATATTGTTTAACATTTCTCTTAAGGATGTAAATGGTTTATTTACAACAAAAGGTTGTTCTAATTGTAATTCATTATTTAGTTTTAACATAAAGGAATCTGCATCATATCCTTTTATAACAAAAGCATTTATATTAGGGGTTTCAAGAAAGGCTTTGACTTTTTCGTTTGGTTCGTTGTCATTGTAGGTTACCCAGTAAAGTCCATTATCAAATCTTCCAAGATTTTGTATATGTTCAAAAATAGGGTCATCCCCACTATAACCAATAAAAATCCAAGGCCTTTTGTTTTTGATACTATCAAATATTCGAAGAACAGTTTCTTTTACCTTTTTCATTTCTTCTTCTGTATTTAATAACCATAAACCGTGGTGTTGACCGTGAAGAAAAACAACAGATTTCTCTTTAAATGTAGTAGTTGTCAAATCTTTAAGAATTGCCATATCATAAGTTGAAGGAAAATCATTGAATAAAGCTAATGCACGTAAAATTAAATTATCAAAGTTTACAGTAAAAATATAATCTACATAATCATTTACCAAGAGTTGAGCAAGATAAATATGTGCCACGTTAATTTTTGCTTCATCAATGTAATCTTTTAATAACTTATCTCTTTCATAAGGTTGTAAACATTCCATTAATTTGGAATAGGTTTGGTCTTCTTCTTTGATGTTTTTAATTGAAGGAGCTTCCGAATATTTTATTAAAATATCTTTTACAATATCTCTCGCCAAGGGAATACCACCAGTTTTTGATGCCCCTGCACCTAAAAAGAAAATTGGTTTAGGTTGCTCATTTGCCTTTGATTGCTTAATTATATATGCTATTTCTTCGATTGTTGCAGTTTTCATAATTTTTTCTTTATTCAGATATTTAATTTAGCCTTGTTGCTAATGGTTGAACAAACACAAGCAACTTATTCTACCCTACAAACTTACATTTTTCAATAATAAATTACAAGTTTTATCAATGATTATATATATATTTATTGTGTTTACTTACAATCTACTATCTTTTGCTTCTACCTTTTCTTGCTTGCTTCGAGTCCTTTTTGTGTATTTTATTGGGGAGTATAGAGACGTGATAAGTATTGATGACAACTAATTTTTTTTAAATACAATGATTTTACCTAATTTCTTGTTTTTAAAATTGCAAATTGATGATGAAACTTTTAACTATAATTTTATTTATTGTGCTGACGCTTAATCTGTCTGCAACAGACGAATCTACTCCAAATAATACGATACGTGGAACTGTTATCTGCCAGCAAACGCAAAAGCCGGTGGTAGGTGCAACCGTTGCACTGATTGAATTGAAAAAAATTACTTCTTCCAAACAGGACGGCAGTTTTAGATTTGAGAAAGTTTCGCCCGGACGTTACAGATTGCTTGTTACTTTTGTGGGTTACGACCGATATGTAGGTAATATTGTGCATACATCGGGTAAGGAGTTGATTGTTAATATCGAAATAAGCGAGAGTTATATCAAGGCAGACGAAGTGGTCGTAAAGGCAAAGAAACATTTCGAATCAATAAATGAAGCGGCTTTGGTAAGTTCTACTATGTTTACCCTTGATGATGTAGAGCGATTTGCAGGCAGCCGTATGGATGTAGCACGTATGGCGTCAAATTTTGCAGGCGTGGCAAGTTCGGACGATAATAGAAATGATATAATAATTCGCGGCGGCTCGCCAACTGAATTGCTCTGGCGTCTGGACGGGTTGGACATACCGAACCCAAATCATTTCGGAACACAGGGTGCGACCGGCGGACCGATAAGTGCAATTAACCAGAATCTGCTGGATAACAGCGATTTTATTACAGGCGCTTTGCCTGCAAATTATTTCGATAGGATGTCGGGCGCTTTTGATTTGCGGACACGGCGCGGCAATGATGAACATTATGAGTTTCTCGGTGAGTTGGGATTTAATGGTTTTCAGCTCGGAGTCGAGGGACCAATTATCAAAAAGAAATCATCATTCATTGCAAACTACCGATATTCATTTCTGGATTTTCTCGAAATGCTCGGTGTAGATTTCGGGTTTTCGGGTATCCCGAGGTATCAGGACGGTATGTTTAAACTCGAATATAATCCCGACTATAAAAACAGATTATATATGACAGGGCTATTTGGCAAGAGCGATATATACATTCAAGAGAGCAAAACGGAAGATGTATATACAGGTGATTTCGATATTAACAACGGTACGGATTTATTTTCATTAGGAATAAATTGGCAGCATTTCCTTGGCGAACGTATTTACGGACGATTGCTTCTCGGATATGTTTATAATAGATATAGAACCGACTTGGATTCGATAACAACGGACGAACAATCAAAGGTAACTAATTTATTTCATTGGTATCAAAACCGTTCGACCGAAAGCTATGTTAATACAAAGTACGAACTATTTTATTCCCCAACATCACGTCAGAATTTCACATTTGGCATAGAGGGACGTTACAGATTTTATAAACTGTTTCAACAGAGATTTCCTGTTCCTCAGCATAGTTCCACATTGTGGTTTTTCGGTGAAGACGGCAATGCAACACAATTGTTCTCTTATATCAATTGGAACTATCACCTTAGCGAAAATTTGATACTTGATTTAGGTACGGAAAGTCAATATTTCGGATTGAACAAGAAATTTACGGTAGAGCCTCGAGCGTCATTGCGTTGGAATTTGTCGCCGCTTCACAGTATATATTTGGGCTATGGCTTGCATAGGCAGTCTCTACCATTGGTTATTTATTTCTATGCGGACGGCAATGAAAATCTGGACTTAATGAAATCATCTCATTATGTAGTCGGTTACAATTATATTCTTTCCGAAGATGCTTTGATTAAAATCGAGAGCTATTACAAAGATATATCACTTGCACCGGTGGAGAAAAATGCCGCGTCTTCATATTCTTTTCTGAATACGGGAACAAATTTCGGGGCAGTGGACGGTCGAGGTGTCGAGTTAATAAGTAAAGGTCTCGGACATACTTACGGTGCTGAGTTTTCTTTAATTAAAAATTTCTCTGCCGGATACTATATAACAGCAACGGCATCGTATGTACGACAGAAATATACAGGTTCGGATAATATAGAACGCTACGGAGCATTTGATAATATATTCATTGCAAATATATTAAGCGGCTACGAACTCGTAATTTCACCAAAATTTTCATTGGAATTTTCCGCAAAGTTTACAATAGCAGGCGGCACTCCCTACACACCTATTGATTTGGCAAAATCTAGACAGAACAATCGAACATATTATAATACTCATCTTGCATTTTCATCGCGAAATTCTAATTATAAGCGTTTCGATTTGAGGATAGACTTCCGCAATCATTATCAATCAATGTCGGTCATTTCATATATATCATTTGAGAATTTGTTCGACACAAAGAATGTATTTAGCTACCAATATGATGCAAAGAACAAGAAAATACAAACCGTATATCAATTAGGAAGTTTCTTTGTCGGAGGTGTAAAAATAGAGTTCTAAGTTATTTCCCGATAACAATATGTTTTCTGATGAAGCGCTGTTTACCAATACGAACTTCTGCTACATAATCACCGGGGGGCAACTTCCTGCCGGCATCATTTCTGCCGTTCCAAGTATATGTATATCTGCCGGGGGGTTGTGTGCCTTCGAAAATTGTAGCAACAACAGTAGCGGCAAGTGAATAAATAAGCACCTGTACATCTGTTCGGTAGTCCAGTTCGTATCTGATTACGGGCGAAACATCTTCGACCAAACCGAGGAATCTTCCGATTGAACCCAAGGATATTTTTAGACCGAAAGGATTCATTGTTTTGATACCGGTTACGTTGTTTTGCGACATCAATAAATTATATTGATGATTTGCAATATCTACATCAAGTGGCAAATAATATTCAGGCGGCAAATTCAAGGCACCGTTTGCCATATCTGCGCGTGTTGCAAAATCGGATTTGCCGGGAATAAGCGAGGCAAATTGTCTAAGGTCATTTGCCAGCCGTGCCGAATTCGGAATGTGTAATTTCAAAGCGTGTATATAATTGCTATCCTGAAACGGTAATGTCCTGCGTCCAACAGCACCGGGCATATAGTCGTCTTTGTACGGCGTGTCGTCAATAGAGATAGTATCGCCTCGCAACAAATCAAGAGGTGTTATGTTTTTATTATTCAATAATAGAGATTTAGTGCTGTCTTCCGAAGTTACAAATGCACCGGCTAGAGCAGTAGAACTAATAAAAACGAATAATAATGAAGCAAAAAGAATGTACTTTTTGCCCGCTTTGTGTTTATATTTAATATTAAATCTCATATTTGCAATTATCGTTTACTATTTGAACGAAAAAAAAACAAAATAAGTATAAATTGATAAAAAAAATC
>Ga0256846_1000560_pt1 | contig 14671 bp, 12 predicted proteins | sample TevniametaG_FD_189098 | JGI IMG/M metagenome (GOLD analysis project Ga0256846, IMG submission 189098) | Tube worm associated microbial communities from hydrothermal vent at the East Pacific Rise, Pacific Ocean - Tevnia | ecosystem: Host-associated > Annelida > Integument > Unclassified ...
TTTGACAAAGGCCTTTGTGGTTGCCCTTTTTCTGATTTTTCTGATTCTTGTCACCCTGTTCAATTCAGTGGTTCAGCCGGCCATTATCCTGACTTCGGTTATCCTGTCGTTTGGCGGTGCCTTCTGGGGGCTTGCAGTTATAAAATCTCCCTTTGGTGTGATCATGACCGGAGTCGGTATTATTTCTCTTGCAGGGGTGGTGGTGAACAATGCAATTGTTCTGATTGACTATACCAATAAACTGCGGGATGCAGGAATGGATATCAACAATGCAGTTGTGGCAGCAGGAGCCACAAGGCTCAGGCCTGTAATACTGACTGCCATTACAACCATTTTAGGCCTTCTCCCCATGGTTACAGGCATAAGTTACGATTTTCATGTCATGGCATTTTCCATGGCAAGCGAATCCAGCCAGTGGTGGAAGACAATGGCCATTGTTGTGATTTTCGGGCTCATGATTGCAACTGTGCTGACTCTTGTGGTTGTGCCAACACTTTATGCCCTTATTGAAAATATAAGACACAAGTCAGAACAAATGCGCGCCAGCATCTCAGGTGATGCCTGAGAACATTGTAATGCAGATTCATACGTCAAGCTGGTCTCTGTCAAGATGTTTTTCCCCATAGACCCTGTAAATTTTTTTATCCAGAAAAATATCAACAATATCAGGATCAAGGTGATTGTCTTTTTTCATGGATTTTAATATTTCAATGGACTGTGATAATTTCATGGGCTTTTTATATGGCCTGTCTCCCGCGGTTAATGCGTCAAAGACATCTGCCACGGCAAGTATTCTTGACTGCAGGGGCAGCCTGTCGTCTTGAATGCCTTCAGGATATCCTGAGCCATCCGGTTTTTCATGGTGTTGTGATGCATATTCAGGTACATGCGCAAGATGGTCCGGAAAGGGAAGCTGGCTTGTGATTCTGTATGTCATTTTTGCATGATGTTCAATTATTCTGCGTTCCCTGTCAGTTAAAGTGCCCATGCGGACACTGAGGTTTTCCTGCTCATCTTCGGTGAGCACAGAATATGTGTCATTTCCAAACCTGTATTTTCTGGCACCAATCTTTTTTATTTTTTCAAGTCTGTCTTCAGAAAGAAATTCCCATGGCCTGCCTGCCTGTTTTATTGTTTCAAGGTCATCTTTCAACTGGCTGATCATGTCAGAACATTGCCTGTCAAGGGCCTTGAAAACCTCTGTCTTCTGGATACCCTTTTCCAGAAGATCAAGTCTGGCCTGCAGATACTGATTTTTTATCTTTTCTTTAATCCATGCAAACCTCAATTCAATCAGGTTCATTCTGTCAAAAATGGTTTCAAGTTTGCCAGCCTTGTCCATTATATGTTCCGGGGTTGTGATTTTACCCACATCATGCATCCATGCTGCAATCAGAAGCTCTTCCTTTTTGTTCTCATCAAAATGAATATTTCTGAACCTGCCTTTGTTGTCAGTATTTACAGCATCTGCAATCATCATTGTAAGCTCAACCACACGGTTTATATGTCCGCCGGTATATGGAGATTTTTCATCAATGGCAGTGGCAATGCTTTTGATGAATGCATGGAAAAGATCTTTTAAGTTCCTGATGAGCTGAACATTGTTGAGCGCAACAGCAGCCTGTGATGCAAGTGAAGCCACAAGAATTTCATCTTCCTGTGAAAACGGCACAATCTGCCCTGATTCACTGTCCTGGGCATTCAGCAGCTGAAGAACTCCTATGGTGGATCCTTCATGGTTTTTCATGGGGATAACCAGCATCGAGCTTGTATGATACCCTGTTTTTCTGTCATATTTTCTGGTCCCTGAAAAATCAAGATGGCTTAATGATGAATTGTTCTGTACCTGGTAAATATCCGGGATATTAAGGCTTTCTCCTGTCAGGGCAACCAGTGAGGATACATTGGAATAATTGGGTTTTCCGTCAAGATAAAGCGGCACATCAGGCAGTTTGAGTTCTGTGGCCTGACCATGCCCGGCCATCAGACTGTCGTTCAGGACAATTGCAAATTCAAGGTGCAGTTTTTTTTCATCAACAATGTAAAGAGTGCCTGCATCAGCATTGCACAGGCTTTTTGCCTCTCTGACAATCATCGTGAATAATTTGTTGATGTCTTTTTCAACAGACAATGCAATTCCTATTTTTGACAGTCTTTGAATGTGTGTGGCATCATATTTATGCATGGCAGCCTTTCAAGCATGAGAACCGAATTGGCTCAGGTCAAATGTGGCTCCAATTAAGCATAAATCAGTTTTAAATTCCACAGAATTTTTTCACCATGATAATATACTGGTATGCGGAATTATGATATGCGGGGATATATTTGATTCATTGACCAGATGCCTGAATTGGTGTAATAATATCTGTCTATATCTGAATTTTCAGGTTTTGAACATATAATCATCTGGACAATATGAAAACTTTTATAAGATATTTATCAGTATCCATGACAATATGCTGTCTGGCCTGGCCTCTTGCCTTATATGCCCTTCCTCCTGTGAAGGTTCTGGTGAGCATCATGCCCCAGAAATATTTTGTTGAAAGAATCGGGGCAAAGAGAGTGAGGGCAGATGTTCTGGTCATGCCCGGTAAAAGTCCTGCAACATATTCTCCGACACCTGACCAGATGAGAAAACTTGCCAATGCAGATATCTATTTCAGAGCAGGTGTTCCATTTGAAAATGCGGTAATATCCAGGATACGGGCTGTCAAAGGCCTTAAGATAGTTGATACAAGAACCGGCATTGCCTTAAGAAGAATGAAACCTTCAGGCCATATTCATTCCGGCATATCTGAAACAGCAGATCCCACAGGCTGCGACCCTCATGTATGGATGAATCCCAGATTTGTCAGAATTCAGGCAAAAATAATGGCAGAACACCTGAGTCTCATTGACCCTGACGGCAGATCTTATTATCAGAGTAATTATGAACGTTTTGCACAGGATCTTGAAGACCTGGACATGCACCTGAAGGCCGTGCTGGGCAGATTCAAGGGAAAAACCCTGTTTGTGTTTCATCCTGCATTTGGATATTTTGCAGATGCCTATGGAATGAAACAGGTTGCAGTGGAAGCAATGGGCAGAGCTCCAAAGGGCAGGGCTCTTTCCAGAATCATCAAGCTTGCAAGAAAACAGAAGGTAAGGGTTATATTTGTCCAGCCCCAGTTTGATACAAATGCTGCTTTGAAAATTGCTTCAGCAATCCATGGGGCTGTAGTTCCCATTGATCCTCTTGCATATCAATATCTGGACAATATGAAATCCATGGCAGACATCATTGCAAAAGCCCTGGAACACTGATCTGTCATGCCATGTGATCATAAAATCATATTAAAAAATGTTTTTTTTTCCTATGACCGTATTAATATTCTGGAAAATGTAAATCTTGTTGTTGACAAAGGAGAGTTCGCAAGCATTGTAGGCCCCAACGGAGGCGGCAAGACCACACTTTTAAAACTTGTTCTTGGCCTGCTGAAACCGGACAGGGGAAGTATCATGGTCTGTGGCAGAACACCTGAAAAAGCAAGGAAAAAGATTGGATACATGCCCCAGTATGCCCATCTTGATCTGAGTTTTCCAGCCAGTGTCATGGATGTGGTTCTCATGGGAAGGCTGCGTGCCGGGAGCCTGTGGTTTTCAAGGCATGACAGAAACCAGGCTTTAAATGCCCTTGATAAGGTGGGGATGGCAGGATCTGCCTCCAGGGGATTTAATGAACTTTCAGGAGGTCAGAGGCAGCGTGTCCTTATTGCACGGGCGCTTTGCAGCCGTCCTGAGATTCTGCTTCTGGACGAGCCCACTGCAAATGTGGATCAGGAAACAGAGGAGAATCTTTTTTCCATTTTAAAAAATCTTAACGCTGAAATGACAATTCTGCTGGTATCACATGACCTTGGTTTTGTATCAAAATATGTCAGAAGCGTAATCTGTGTGAACCGCAGGGTTGTAATCCATCCCACAACAATGATGAACGGGAACCTTGTCAAGGATATTTATCATGGTGATTTTAGAATGGTAAGACATGATCACAGATGCAGTCAGGAGGGCCATGCCCATGACTGAGCTTTTTCATGCCCTGATGGATCCTGACAACATGTTCCTGCGGTATGCCTTTATCATGGGCGGGCTTGCATCGGTCTCATTCGGTATCATAGGCACATTTGTCACGGCAAAGAGAATAGGGTATCTTGCCGGAGCCATTTCCCATTCTGTTTTCGGCGGGATAGGGCTTGCCCTGTTTCTCAAGGTCAACATGGGGCTTGCCTGGTTTGATCCCATGCTGGGTGCAATTATTGCCGCTGTCATTTCAGCCACGGTTGTGGGGCTTGTCAGCCTGTATGCAAAGGAAAGGGAAGATACCATAATAGGAACTGTATGGGCACTTGGAATGGCAGCAGGAATACTTCTTCTTGACAGGACTGCCGGATATTTCAATTTAAGCTCCTATCTTTTTGGTGATATCCTTCTGATTTCAGGCAAGGATCTTGTTTATGTGGGATGTCTGGATATCATTGTGCTTGGAATATGTATCCTTTTTTTCAACAGATTTTTCAGTGTGTGTTTTGACAGCGAATTCATGTCCTTAAGAGGGCTTAACACAAGCTTTTTTTATCTTCTTCTGCTGATACTGACAGCTCTTACCATAGTTCTGCTGGTAAGAATAGTTGGTATTGTGCTGGTAATTGCCCTTCTGACGCTTCCGCCTGCAATTGCCTCATTTTATGCAGGCAGACTCTGGCAGATGATGGTTTACTCTGTTCTTCTATGCCTGTTTTTTATCTGGGCAGGTCTTGGAATCAGTTATCTGTTCAGCCTTTCCAGCGGGCCCACCATAATTGTGCTCAATGGCGCTGTATATCTGGCGCTCCTTGTTTTCCGCAGCCTGTAATCAGCATATATTTTGTTTTAACATCTTGTTTTTCAAGAATAAAAAGAGTATAAGATTTGCTTTTTTCAAAAGGAGCTGAACCTTTTGTGTTCAGAAAATATAATGAGTATGAAAAAATTTGCTGTCCTGTCTGAACAGGATGTAGTTAAAATTGTAAAGAACGGGGATACAGTGGCCTTCAGCGGATTTACTGCTGCAGGTGCTGCCAAGGCCGTGCCTGCAATGCTTGCAGCCCATGCTGAAAAGGAAGATGCCTGCGGCAGGGATTTTAAAATCAGGGTGCTTACCGGTGCATCAAGCGGAGATTATATTGATAATGATCTTGCAAGGGCAGGTGCAGTAAAATGGAGAGCTCCATATCAGGGTGGAAAGATTTTAAGGGATCAGATCAATGACCAGCAGGTGGAATATGTGGACATGCACCTGTCCCATGTGGCCCAGACCGTTGCTGCTGGGTTTGTCGGCAAGGTGGATCTGGCGGTTGTGGAAGCCACGGAAATCACGCCGGACGGCCGGGTATACCTGACTGCATCTGTGGGGGCCTCTCCCACATGGCTTGCCTGTGCTGAAAAGGTAATAATTGAGATCAATCATTACCATTCTCCTCGTCTCAGGGAGCTTGCAGATATATTTATAATCCCGCCTCCGCCCAGGAGAAACCCGATCAATGTTCACACTCCTTTGACAAGAATAGGATGGCCCTATGCCCAGGTTGATCCCGGGAAAGTCATAGGTATTGTGGAAAACAATGAGCCTGACCAGGTGCAGTCCTTCAGCAGTGAAGATGAAAAAAGCAGGAAAATAGCTGAGCATGTAATAAAATTCCTGCTTGATGAGCAGAGGGCGGGCAGGATTCCACCGCAGTTCTTTCCATTGCAGGCAGGCGTGGGAAACACTGCCAATGCCGTTCTTGCAGGGCTTGGCAGGCATCCTGACATTCCGCCTTTTTACATGTATTCAGAAGTGCTTCAGGATTCCATGATGGATCTGATTGCCGAGGGTAAACTGCTGGGAGCCAGTGCCACATCACTTACAATTGTGCCGGAAAAATTAAAACATCTGACTGATAACATGAATTTTTACGGGGAAAGAATTGTATTACGGCCCCAGGAGATTTCCAATCATCCCGGCATAATACGCAGGCTTGGGGTAATTGCTCTGAATACAGCCCTTGAAATGGATATTTATGGTAATGTCAATTCTTCTCATGTGATGGGAACCCATATCATGAACGGGGTGGGCGGAAGCGGGGAGTTTACACGAAACAGCCATCTGTCCATATTCATGGCACCGTCAACTGCCAAAAACGGCAGGATTTCAACCATTGTGCCCATGACTCCCCATGTGGACAATAATGAACATTCTGTGCAGATTCTGGTGACAGAGCAGGGCCTTGCTGATTTAAGGGGGCTTGGCCCCCTTGAAAGGGCGGAAAAGATTATAGACAGCTGTGCCCATCCGGCGTTCAGGCCGTATCTGCATAATTATCTCTGCTCAAGCCCGTGCGGCCATATCTGCCATGACCTTGACCGCTGCTACGAGCTTCACCGTAATTTTATGGAAAAGGGATATATGCTGCCGGATATTGAGTCCTGAGATTATTCCGGGATTATGCAATATCCTTTTTAAAGGCTGCAATTATGGCCTTTACAGCTTTCTCAAGCATGGAACGGGGGCAGGCAAGGTTGAAACGTTCAAACCCTGCCCCGTCTGTTCCAAACCACAGGCCATGATCCAGGGCAATTTTTGCCTTCTGCTCTATTATGCTGATCCGGCGTTCTTCATTGTTTTCAAGTGCTGTAAAATCAACCCAGGCGAGATAGGTGCCCTGAAGTTCAAATACCCTGATTTCCGGCAGGTTTTTTTCAAGATTTTCTTTTAAAAATCTGAAATTTTCATGAAGATAATTAATAAGAGCATCCAGCCAGGGCTCTGCCTCATTGTATGCTGCTGTCGCTGCAACTGCCCCGAAAAGCGTGCCTCCTTCCGCACCTGAAAAACCCGCATTTTCAAGAAAAATCCGCATCTGTTCTCTGATCTTTGCTTCAGGGATCACAAGGGCTGAATGCTGAAGACCTGCAAGGTTGAATGTTTTGCTCGCAGCAAGGGCTGTAATGGAATTTTCTGCAAATTCGTCTGCAACAGATGCAAAACAGATGTGCCTGAATCCAGGCATGACAAGATCGCAATGTATTTCATCGGAAAATACAAGGACATTGTTCTTAATGCACAGATTTCCGAAGGTTTCAAGTTCATGCCTTGTCCAGACCCTGCCTACAGGGTTGTGGGGGCTGCATAAAATGGCGAGTTTCACCCTCGGGTCTTTCAGTTTTTTTTCAAGATCCTTGAAATCCATTTTATAATGATTGTTTTCAATTTTCAGAGGATTATCAAGAACCTGTCTGCCGTTATTTTTTATGGACCTTGCAAAGGGATAATAAACCGGGGACTGAATCAGTATTTTATCACCTGGTTTTGAAAATCTTTGAATGACATAGTTGACAGCAGGTACAACTCCCGGTGTCGTTAAAATCCATGATTCCGATATTGACCAGTTGTGACGTTTTTCATACCAGCGAATCAGGGCATCAAAATATGCAGAACCAACCCTGGTATATCCGTAAACCGGATGTTCAGCGCGCTCAATCAGCGCCTTTGTCACGGGTTCGGGGCATTTGAAATCCATATCAGCCACCCACATTGGCAGAAGATTTCTTCCGTCTTTTCCAAAAACATTCAATAAAACATCGGGTTCCCATTTGACAGCATCAGTTCCTGTCCGGTCAATAACCTCATCGAAATTCCAGTTTTTTTCCATTATCCATGAGTTCCAAAATTTAAATATTTATTTACAGGAGAAAGCCGTTTTGTTTTCAGCTTTCAACACATAAAAACAATCATATAACATTGAATGTGTTATCCTGTCAGCAGAATTTCATATTGTTTCCGGTAAAATTTTTGCCTTTACAAAATAAGGTCTGCATGATAGGGGCTTTATCTGTTTGATCAAAGTGTTATATCTCTTAATTAATACTAACTCAAGGATCATGGTGTTATAAAAATATGCTGGAATTTAAGAATTTAAGCCTGTTTAAGAAAATCGCTGCTATTTCTCTTATGACGATTTTATTGCTTATCACAAGTATTTATCTGTTTGTGATGCCTGTTATTGAGCAAAATATTATCCATGAAAGACAGGCAGGTCTGCAGAATGTCATTAACATGGCCTGCAGCCTTATAGACAATTATGACACCGGAATCCGCAATGGCAGAATATCCCGTGAACATGCAATAAAGGCTGCTAAATCAGATATAAAAGCTTTAAGATATGGTAAAAACAAAAAAGAATATGTTTTTATCCTGAATTCTGAAGACTGTTCCATTATCATGCATCCTGTCAAGCCATCTCTTGAAGGAAAGGATGTATCGCAGGTAAGTGATAAAAAAGGCAGATTCCTGTTCGCTGACATGGTAAAAACCTGTAAGAGCCAGGGAGGTGGATTCATTGATTATTACTGGCCAAAGCCGGGTTCTGAGAAACCCGTACAGAAACTGTCCTATATAAAATTGTTTGCACCATGGGGCTGGATCATAGGTACAGGGGTGTACATGGATGATGTAACGGCAAAGATTAATTCCATACGGATCAAAATATATGCAATACTTTGCCTGACTGTTATTGTTTCCCTGATCCTGACGTTTTATATTGCAGGTATAATAACAGGGCCTTTGAGGAAGGGGGTTCTGTTTGCCGAGGAAATAGCTGCAGGCAATTTGACAGGAACCTTGGATATTGACCGGGAAGATGAGGTCGGCAGCCTTGCAGAAGCTCTGAATAATATGGCAGCCCATCTGAATGACATGTGTGTGAATCTTTCTGAAAATGCCGGCAATTTATCATCATCGTCATCTGATCTTGCTGCTGTTTCCCGTCAGATGAATTCCTCAGCAGTTCAGACAAGTGAAAAAGTGAACAATATTTCATCTGCTGTTGAAGAATTGAATGCCAGTGTAACTTCGATTTCTGCATCCTCAGACCAGTCCCTCATGGGTGTTGACATGGTGAAATCAGCAGCCCATGAGATAAAGACAAATATATCTGAATTGACTGGCAATATGCAGAACGCCAATCAGGCAAGCCAGAATGCAGTTGAAAATATTGCATCAGCTCTTGAAACCATTAACAGGCTTGGAATTGCAGCCCAGGATATCAATAAGGTGACTGACAGTATCTATGAAATAGCTGAGCAGACCAATCTGCTTGCCCTGAATGCGACGATAGAAGCTGCAAGGGCAGGTGAATCAGGCAGGGGATTTGCCGTGGTTGCATCGGAAATAAAGGAGCTTGCAAAACAGGCTGCCAGTGCAACAGGGCAGATTGACGACAGACTCAGGGGAATCCAGGCCTCCACAAAGGATGTTGTGGAAAAAATAAGTGAAATTTCCTCAACAGTTAATGCACTTGGAGATGTTGTATCCCTGGTTACAGATTCAATGCAGGAACAGTCTGCAGCAGCAGAAGAAATAGCTGAGAACGTTGATCAGGTGTATCAGGGAATTCAGGAGATCAGCCAGAACCTGACCCAGGTAGTGGCAGCTTCTGACCAGATAGCAAATGATGTTACAGAAGTAAAACTCAATTCAGATGAAACCTCTGAAGCCAGTATGCAGCTCAACCGTTCTGCTGAAAAATTGTTTGAAATGTCTGAGGCTTTAAACAGATCCTTCAACCGGTTTGATTTTACAGAAAAAAGCATCTGATTCCTGAAATTTCAGGTTCTTAAGGTTGCAACAAGACGTTCAGGGGTCTTAAAAAAGCAGAAAATATCAAGCACATTTCTGACCACAAGATCAGCAGCTTTAAGACATGAGCATGCCAGTCCCTCTTCCTGAAGAACAGCAATGCCTGTTCCTGCTTTTTCAAGCATCATTACATCGTTTGCGCCGTTACCTGCACAAAGTGCCTGGTCAGGGCCCAGGCTGTCAAGAAAGTCTGCCTTGGCACTGGCCTGATTTTTTTCAGGAATGATTATAATATTGCAGCCTGTGCCTTTAAGCTGCTGTCTTACACTGCCAAAGGTGTCTGCAGTTATGACATGAAATTCAATCAAATCAGAAAATTTATGCATCTGTGCTTTGACGCCTTTGATCAGAATTCCGTCACAGGCTATTGTTCCGTTGAAATCAAATACAGCATGCTTTATATACCGGATACCGGATCCGGGAATTTTTATCTGAATCATTTTTGTTTCTCCTGTTCTGTTGTCATGCAGATTTTAACTGCCTGTCCTTCATGATCATCCGGCTGTCAGCAATTCTTTTTACCTGATCCATATAGTGGGACACCATGATAATGGTACATTTCTTTTTAAGCTCCATCAGTAATTGTTCTATTACAGAAGCTGAAGTTTCATCCAGCGAAGATGTGGGCTCGTCAAGCAGAAGAATCTCAGGTTCCAGTATCAGAGCCCTTGCCATGCACAGCCGCTGCTGCTGCCCTCCTGAAAGGCTTCTTGCATCTGACTCAAGCCTGTCCTTTACTTCCTGCCATAAAAATGTGCTGCAAAGGGCTTTTTGTATTTTTTCCGATATCCGGGATCTGTCTTTTATGCCCATAAGCTTCAGGGGGAAAGCCATGTTTTTATAAATGGTCGCAGGAAGAGGGTTTGGAGTCTGAAACACCATGCCGACCCTGCGGCGCAGCAGGGTAAGAGGATAATGTCTGTCACAGATATTTTCAAATCCCCTGCCAAAATCAATTTCAATTTTTCCCAGAGCCTTTGCGCCTTCAATATTTTCCCACAGCCTGTTAAGACACATCAGAAAACTTGATTTTCCCTGGCCTGAAGGCCCTGCAATGGCAGTTATGGTATTTTTTTGAAATTCAGCCCTGATATTTTCCAGCACCATTACCTTGCGGTAATAAAAATACAGGTCATTTATTTTTATTATGGTATTTTTATTATCCATTTTCATCCCCTGTATCCTGTATGAACAGCAAGTTTTGTTCTTATCAGATGTGAAACAGCAAACAGGCAGGAACATATTATCAGAAGAATCACAGCAGCGCCATATCCCTTTGCAAGCTGTTCCGGACCTGAGTATTCTGCTGCAGTATTATAAATGTAAAACGGCAGGGCCTCAAATCCTGAAAACACAGATTCAGGCACACCAGCGGTTGCCACAGCTCCAGTAAGCATGATGACGGCTGTATCTTCTGCGCACCGGCCAATCGCAAGAATTATCCCGCTTAAAATGCCAGGCATGGAAGACGGAATAAGTACCCACATGATATTTTCAAGTTTGTCTGCTCCAAGACATGGCCCTGTCAGCCTGACAGACAGGGGAACGCTTTCAAGTGAAATCTGGGTTGTCCGTATTATATAGGGCAGCACAAGAAAACAAAGCGACAGGGATGCAATCAAAAGGCATGGGAAAATTTTTGCACTTAAATAGTGGTGCATGAATACAGTGATGGAAAATCCAAAAAGACCCACAACAATGGAAGGCAGGCCTGCAAGAATATCAAATACCAGGCTGAAAATCCGCCTTATCCCTTCAGAAGCATATTCTGCCATGAAAATACCTGTGCAAAGGCCAAGCGGGACTGCAAATACCATGGAAAGGCATACAAGAAGCAGTGTGCCTGCGATTGCCGGAAAAAGCCCGTCAAAGACCTGCTGTTTTAAAAGCAGGGCATCAATGGGATTTGTGCCGGAGAAGATAAGTTCAGCATTAAGTGCACCATATCCTTTGACAGCAAGAAACCCGATAATGAGACATATGGACAGTGCAAGCATGAGGGCGCAGGCCCATGAAAATATATTGACTATTATATCATTAAAGGATTTTTTCATCATGAATGGCTTTTGTCTGCAAAACGGGCAAGGATAACGCCAAACCCTGTCAGAAAATAAAGACATGTCCCGCATATAAAAATGATTTTAAATTCAATGCTGTCAAAATCAGCCGCGATTGTAAGGGCAATGTGGGCGGTCAGTGTTCTGGCGGAATCCAGGACATTATGCGCAAAACCAACACTGTTGCCGCTGATCATCAAAGCGATCATGGTGTCTCCCATTGCCCTTCCAAATGCCAGGATGATACCTGTCAGCATTCCGGGCCAGGCATTGGGTATGATGATGTGGGCTATTTTTTGAGATACAGTCCCGCCAAGGGCGTCCACAGCGTTAAGATAGGTTTTAGGCACTGTGTCAATACTTTGAATGAAAAAAAGAATCATTGTGGGTGAGATCACAAGCCCCAGCATTATGGAAGCTGACAGGACACACATGCCTGAGCCATAGGCAAAAATGTTTCTGACAAGCGGGACAAGCAGAAATATGCCTACAAACCCGTATATGACAGTTGGAATGGCAGTCATAAGCTCAATCAGTTTTTTCAGAATTCTGCCTGGAATGCCTGGCTGTATGAGAGTTATGAAAAAACTGCATCCAAGGCTTAAAGGAAGGCTCACTGCAAGGCTTAAAAAAGAAATATAAAAACTCCCTGCAATCATGGGCAATATGCCGAACCGCCCGTAGTAAGGCGCCCATGAGCCTGTCAGAAGATCAAGAAAAAATCCTTTAGTGATTACCGGCAGGCTCAGAATGGCCATAAATCCCAGTACAGCAATGGTAACAATGCAGGTTGCAGCGGCAGCCCAGAAAAAAAGCTTTCCTGCCATCTGGTTTTTAAAATTCATTACCTGACAGGGATAAAACCTTTGTCTTTGATTATTTCTATACCTTCAGGGCTTGACAGAAATCCAAGAAATTTTGCTGCAAGGGCTGACGGTTTCCCTTTGGTACTGCTGTAAAGACCTCTTGCAACCGGATATCTGCCTGATCTGACCGTATCAAGGCATGGCTTCACTTTGTCAAGTATTACAGGAGTCACTGATTTGTCAATATATCCGACAGATACATAACCAATGGCATAGGGATTGTTTGCCACTGCTGATTTCATGGCTCCGTTTGATGCAACAAAGTTTGCCTTTTCACTGATTTTTATTTTGTGCAGTGCTTTTTTCCAGAATACAGCTCTTGTTCCGCTTGATCTGTCACGCGTATAAATATTGACAGGCCTGTCAGCGCCTCCAAGTGTTTTCCAGGAAGTGATCCTGCCTGCAAAGATGTCCTGAAGCTGGGCTGTGGACAGTGCTTTGACAGGGTTTGCCGGATTTACAACAGGAGCGACTCCGTCAACTGCCCACTTGACCATGACAAGTCCGTATTTTTTTATTTCAGCATCTGTTGGTCTGCGGCCGGAATTGCCAATGTCAACCAGACCTTCGCCAACCTGTTTGATGCCGGCGCCTGACCCGCCTCCTGCAATGGTAATTCTTATATCAGGATTGAATTTCATTATTCTTTTTGCAACCTCTTTCATCACAGGAATATGGGCTGTGCCTCCTGAGATCCTTAATATTCCCTTTTCTCCCCTGAAGGTGTTCAGACTGTCAGTTCCTGCGGCAAAACACATACCTGCATATAATAAAGCTGATACAGCTGTCAGAAAAATACCTGTTCTTTTTAATGTCAGCAATTGCTTGATCATGTTTTCCTCCTGATCGTAAATTAATTTAAAAATGGCAGAATCATAATCCAGGATGAAATCTGAAGGCAAATTCAAAATATCACTGATAATCGGAATATGGATTGAAAAAATCGATATAAAATTCATCCTCTTGTTTTTTAAATGGATTTTCAGTATTCTGATTCATTATTCCAATAACTGGCTTTTTGTAATGGCCGAAAGGATATAGAATAAAAAATCATGTATAAATTAAGCATATATCTGATTACCTGGGCCATTGCATTCATTCTTATGGCTGCCAGTCTTCATGCGGCACAGCCCCTGAAAATCGGGGTCATACTTGCACGTACAGGAAATGCTGCACTGGACAGCAAAAACGGGTTTGAGGCTGCGGAATATGCAGTGCAGATAATTAACAGCAAAGGAGGGATTCTGCACAGGCCGGTCAAACTTGTTGAACTGGATAACGAAAGTACGGCACTGGGTTCCAGAAAAGCTGCCCTCGAAGCTGTGAAAAAAAAGGTATGCGGAGTTGTGGGAGCGGTGTGGAGCTCGCATTCCATTGCAATGGCAAAGGTATTGCAGCAGCATGGGATACCAATGATTTCCCCTTCATCAACAAGCCCTGATCTTACATTGACAGGTAGTTATATATTCAGGATATGTTTTAACGATAATTTTCAGGGAAAGGTGATGGCAAATTTTGCCCTGAACAGTCTTAATGCACAAAGGGCTGTGGTTCTCACAAACTCCAGCAGTAAATACAGCATCGGTCTGTCTGATGCCTTTATAAGGCAGTTCAGCCGTAAGGGCTCTGTGGTATGGCAGTCTGATTATATTGAGGGAACCACCAATTTTCTGCCTTTTCTTGAAAAGATCAGAGGGCTTAATACAGATGTGATTTTTGTTCCTGACCATTTCAGAGAATCAGGTTTTATAATAAAACAGGCAAGATCCATGGGAATTGCCACCATATTCCTTGGCGGAGACGGATGGCTGAACCAGATGTATAAATATGGTGGAAAGGCAATAGAAGGAAATTATTATTCAGCCCAATGGCATTATCTTTCCTGTGATCCTGTGAGCCGTGAATTTGTAAGGATGTATGCAAAAAACCATAAAACAGCTGCCCACCCTGTCATTGCCCTGGTTTATGATTCTGTAATGCTGATGGCTGACGCCGTTAAAAGAGCCGGCTCATCAGACCACAGGGCCATACGCGATGCCATTGCTTCAACCAGC
>Ga0256846_1000561_pt1 | contig 14648 bp, 13 predicted proteins | sample TevniametaG_FD_189098 | JGI IMG/M metagenome (GOLD analysis project Ga0256846, IMG submission 189098) | Tube worm associated microbial communities from hydrothermal vent at the East Pacific Rise, Pacific Ocean - Tevnia | ecosystem: Host-associated > Annelida > Integument > Unclassified ...
AGATCCTTAAGGGTTGTTTGACCCATCTGTAAATTTGTTTCAGCAATTCCCGGTGGTTATTTTTTAAAAGTATTGATAAGGTTTTCAACTGATAATTAAATTTCTTTTTTGCAAAAAATTTTCCAGGCATGGCGTAAGCACTTGATATTACATAAAATAATAGATCCGGATTTTATCTAAAAATATTGTATAGTTTCAGTACAAAAAATGCCGGTCAGGCTTCAGTTCACGCAAATAATTCCGGAATCAAATCCGATGTACTTTCCGATTTTTTTGTAAGTCCCAAACAGACCAGGACTTTTTTCAAGTTTCAGCCTGATTGCCCAGACACAGCATTGTCTGAATATTTTAAAAAGGAATAAGAGAGGTCTGGATATAAGCCATGAAAGACAACACAGTATAATATCCGCTCTGATAAAGTAAGCCGATAACCTGTTCACCAGAATAGAAGGCTCAATCTATTTACTGCTTATGTGAGTGCAGAGCCGGCTGCCAGAATACGTGTCATATCTGGTACTTCAATATAATAATGGCAAATCCTGTATATATTTTGGGAATAACAAATAATGTTATATTGTCTTTCAGGGCATAAGATTGGGCAAAGTGAGGCCTGGATATGCTTTTGGAGTGCATCTGTTTCAAGTGAAACCTAAACGGAAAAAGTATATCCAGGCCTCACTTATTCCTTTGTTAATCTTAAAAATAATTTTTGACCGGGAATTGCTGAATTTGTTTCTTTATTCTTGTAAAAACAGGATAATTTTGTTAGCAATGAAGAGTATTGTGACTTTCAACAGTGTTTAGACTAAAAATATATAATAGAAGGTGTGATATGAACCTGATAATTGATTCAATGCTTGGTGCTTTTTCCAATGATTTGGCCATTGATCTTGGAACGGCAAATACTCTCATATATGTTAAAGGAAAGGGCATTGTGCTCAATGAACCTTCGGTTGTTGCTGTCAGAACAGACCGGAAATCCAAAAACAGAATTCTTGCAGTGGGACTTGAAGCAAAAAAGATGCTGGGCAGAACACCTGGGAATATTGTTGCCATACGCCCCATGAGGGATGGCGTTATTGCTGATTTTGAGGTGATTGAAGCCATGCTGAAGTATTTTATTAAAAAGGTACATAACGGCAGAAGCGTGCTTGTCAGGCCCAGGATTGTCATATCAATACCTTCCGGTATTACCCAGGTTGAGAAAAGAGCTGTCAGGGAGTCTGCTGAATCAGCAGGCGCAAGGGAAGTCCTGCTGCTCGAAGAACCAATGGCTGCTGCCATTGGAGCAGAACTTCCCATCACAGAACCAACATGTAATATGGTGGTGGACATTGGCGGCGGTACCACAGAAGTTGCAGTGATATCCCTTGCAGGCATTGTCTATAAGAGATCACTACGTGTGGCCGGTGATAAAATGGATGCAGCCATAAGCCAGCACATAAAAAGAAAGTATAATCTTCTCATTGGTGAAAGAACTGCAGAGCTGATCAAGATTGAGATCGGTAACGCATACCCTGATCCCAATGACCTTGAAACCATTGAAGTTAAAGGCAGGGATCTTGTTTCGGGTATTCCGAAAATCCTGGCCATTGATTCAGAAGAGGTGAGGGTGGCAATATCCGAACAGATAGATGCTATTGTTGAGACTGTAAGAATAGCTCTGGAACAGACCCCTCCTGAACTTGCGGCTGATATTGTTGACAGGGGAATTGTCCTTGCCGGAGGTGGTGCCCTGTTAAAAAATCTTGATAAGCTTTTAAAGGAGAAGAGCGGACTTCCAATAGTTGTGGCAGACGACCCCCTTTCAACAGTGGCAATAGGATGTGGCAAAGCATTGGATCATATAGATATCTTAAAAGAGGTTGTAATAGACTAATTCAATGTTTTCCCGGAAAATGCTATTTCTGATTGGCGGCCTTCTTCTCATCGCAATCAATTTTGCAGTATTAACCATGAGCACAAGACAGTCTGTTGATGAAAACAGTATTGAACGGCTTGCCATCACATTAATTGCACCATTTCAGATGGTTGTCTCAAAAAGCGTGAAAGCAATGGAGGGAGTATGGACAGATTATTTCTGCCTGGTTACTGCTGCAAAGGAAAATACCTATCTTAAAAAACAGCTTGCAGATTTTGACAGAATAAACAGCAGGATCAGGGAGCTTGAGTTTGAAAATACCCGGCTTAAAAAGCTTGTTAACTTTACAAAATCTGTAAAATACTCCTTTGTTGCGGCACGGGTGATTGCAAGGGACCCCTCCCCATGGTTCAAAACTATCATGGTTGATAAAGGGGAAAAACACGGACTTTCCAAAGGACTTCCTGTTGTTGTGTCAGAAGGGGTTGTGGGACATGTGATTAAAGTTGCACCAAACTATTCACGCATTCTTCTGATCACGGACAGAAACAGTGCTGTGGACGCTCTGGTGCAGGGTTCCAGGGTAAGGGGAATTGTAAAGGGGGACAGCTCCAAGAAATGCTTTTTCCGATATGCTTTAAGAAAGGATAAAATCCAGCCTGGTGAGATCATTATATCATCGGGGTTTGATCAGATTTTCCCAAAGGGCCTTAAGGTAGGCGAAGTTGTTGATGTTAAGAAAGAACCTTCCCAGTTGTTCCAGAAAATTATCATCAAGACCTGTGTTGATTTTGATAAACTGGAGGAGGTCCTTATTGCTAAAATAGAAAATAATTCATAATTTATTTGAAAATGAAGATTGTAATTTTCATACTGCTGACCCTTTGTTTAATTATTATACAAACAGCGGCTTTTCCGGATTTTTTCCTTTCCAACCATTTTTTTGACCTTTTGCTGATTAATATTATCTATATAAGCCTTGTTTCCAGACATCCTGCAACAATACTTATTGTAATCCTGATCGGAACAGTGGTTGACAGTGTCTCCGGCATGTATTTCGGGCTCTATCTTACAACGTATATATGGATATATGTAATCGTGCAGGGATCAAAGCAGATTGTTTTTTCACGAAATATAGTATTTTATATTGTAATTTCCTTTGTGGCGGTTACCATCGAAACTCTGTTTTTAATATTGTCTGTTTTTATTAATATGGGGCAAAGTGGTGTTGCTGCATTGAATTATTATCTCATGGTGAAACAGATAATACTGGCATCTGTTTTTATTCCCATTGTTCTTAAAATAGTAACAGTTTTTCAAAAGAGCAGGGGATGATAATTTTATGCCGGCCTAGGGAAAATACCCGGAAGTTCAGAATATATATAGTTATGAGGAAGCCTTGGCACAACTTGTAAAAACTCCTGACAGGGAATGGATTAAAAAGAGATTGATGGGTGCAAGCATATTAATTGCCTTTGTGTTTATCCTTCTGATTTTCAGACTCATATATCTGCAGCTTGTTAAAGGAGAAGAGTACAGACGTTATTCCAAAAACAACTGCATCAGACTGAAAAGCATCCAGGCTCCCCGGGGTCTTATTTATGACAGAAACGGGGTCCTGCTTGTTGATAACCGGCCGTCTTTTAACTTGAAAATAGTGCTTGAAGATGCAAGACCTCTGGAAAAAACAATTGATCAACTTGCCGTCCTCATTGATGTGCCTTATCAGGAACTGTGGGAAAAGATAAGTCAGTTTGAGAAAAGATCATACTATACACCCTTTGTGTTAAAGAAAAATTTATCAAGGGAGCAGCTTGCAGTTGTTGAGGCTCATAATTTTGACCTGCCCGGAATTATGATAGCAGTTGAACCACGTAGAAACTATATTTATAAAAAAAGTTTTTCCCACCTTTTAGGCTATATTGGTGAAATCAATAAAAAGGAGCTTGGTTCCAGGAAATATCCAGGGGTGGAATCAGGAGATTCCATTGGCAGATACGGGCTTGAAAAGAGTTTTGAAGAACTCCTCAGGGGTGTCAGGGGCGGCCGTCAGGTGGAAGTTGATGCCAATGGCAGGGTAATAAGGAATTTAAAGGATGTACATCCTGTTCCCGGGAAAAACCTTTATCTTACCGTGGATTTTGAATTGCAGAACACGGCGGAAACAATGCTCTCAGGAAAGGCCGGGGCAATAGTGGCCCTTGATCCTGCCAATGGTGAGGTGCTTGCAATGGCCAGTTCCCCCTCCTTTGATCAGAATGATTTTATTGGCGGTGTGTCCACGGCAAAATGGAAGGAATTAATTTCCGATCCGGATAAACCCATGATAAACAAGGCATTTCAAGGGGAATATCCTCCAGGTTCCATTTATAAGATTGTCAGTGCAATTGCTGCACTGGAGGAAAAATCCATAGATTCCAGTACAAAATTCATATGTCCGGGTCATTATAAGTATGGGAATCGTACCTATAGATGCTGGAGAAGAGGCGGACATGGCGAGGTTGATATTATTGACGCAATTGAACAGTCCTGTGATGTTTTTTTCTATCATGTTGGTGAAAAGGTAGGAGTTGATGTTCTGGCAAAGTATGCCCAGGGGTGCGGGCTTGCAAAAAAAACAGGGATTGTCCTTGGCAATGAACGCAAGGGTCTGATACCTACCTCCCGGTGGAAACTTAAACGTTTTGGAGAGCCATGGCAGGGGGGAGAGAATCTCTCCATTGCCATTGGACAGGGTTATGATCTGGTAACACCTCTTCAGATGGCGGTTTTGATTGCAGCCGTGGGTAATGGAGGTGTGCTCTATCAGCCCCAGGTTTTAAAATATGTTAAAAATTCAGATGGTGACATCATAAAAGAGCAGGCACCTGTAATTTCAGGGAGCCTGCCTGCAAGCGAGAAAACCCTTGCATTGATAAAAAAAGGACTTTTGAATGTGGTCAAGGGAAAAAGAGGCACTGCCAGAAGTGTTGGAATAAAAGGAGTTGACATAGCAGGTAAAACAGGTACAGCACAAGTGTTCGGCATCAAGGAAGGTGAAAAAATTGACGGTGACAAACTCCGGTACAGATTAAGGGATCATGCATGGTTTATATGCTATGCCCCTGCGGAAAAACCTGTGATTGCAGTTGCTGTACTGATTGAACATGGCCGTCACGGCTCCAGCGGTGCCGGGCCTGTGGCAAAAGCAGTTGTAAAAAAATATCTTGAAATACTGGAAGCGTCACAGGGAAAAGTTGAACCGGAACTGCAATAATGCAATGATGGATATTATAGGATTGACTGGAGGAAATAATGTTTGACAGGCGCCTTTTGGAAAATTTTGACTGGGGGCTGCTTTTATTGGTTTTTATCATTGCTTCAATAGGCCTTGTGATTTTATACAGTGCTCTGACAGCCGGCAATGTCCAGGAACTTCACCCTCTGTTCAAGAGACAGATAGGCTGGATGACTTTTGGTCTGATAATCATGGTAATAACTTTTCTTCTGGATTACAAATATTTTGATGAAGCATCCATTGTTATTTATCTTTTCTGTATTGCACTGCTTGTCACGGTATTTATCTCGGGCAAATATGTTGCAGGTTCAAAAAGATGGCTTGCCTTTGGCCCCTTTACAATGCAGCCATCTGAGATAATGAAGCTTGCTTTGATTATTATTTTAGCCTCACTTTATTCAAATTTAGTGTCTGAAGAGGGCCTGACTTTTAAAAAGCTCTGGAAACCTGCCCTTGTATGTATTGTGCCTTTTTTGTTAATTGCAAAACAGCCTGATCTGGGCACTGCCATGCTTCTGCTTCTGATAGCAGGCTCCATGACACTGTTTGTTAAAGTTGAAAAAAAAGTTCTGATTTCCTGTATTACACTGTGTCTGCTTGCCATTCCTCTATGTTGGTTTTTTCTGCTGAAAGAGTACCAGATAGAAAGAATATTGACTCTTTTTAACCCTGGCCGGGATCCTTTGGGAGCCGGGTACCATATAATTCAGTCAAAAATTGCCATAGGCTCGGGTATGCTCACGGGCAAAGGCTTTTTACAGGGCACACAAAACACACTTGCCTTTCTTCCGGAGCAGCACACTGATTTTATTGTTTCTGTCCTTGCCGAAGAGTGGGGATTTATGGGCTGTTTTTTTCTCTTATTCCTCTATTTTATTCTTTTAATCTGGGGGCTGAATATAGCATATGGATGCAGAAACATGTTCGGATCTATTCTGGCCTTTGGTGTAACCTGTATGATATTCTGGGAAATTTTTATTAACTTTGGAATGGTCATGGGACTTATGCCCGTGGTTGGTGTGCCTTTACCCCTTGTCAGTTACGGCGGCTCCTCGGTTATTACAAATATGCTGGGCCTGGGAATTTTAATGAATATAAGCATGCGTAAATATATTTCAAATTAATGAATAATTGGATTTTGTATATTGACAAATTTTTATTGGAATGTTACTCAAGTTTCGATTTAAGGTATTAAGGTGCTGTGCTTAATTCTTTAAGGCAGCCATTAAATATATAGATGAGGTAGGTAATATTCACAATTATTTAACGGCGGAGGAATCTTTATGATAACTGTTATTCCTGATGGATCGACCTTCATTCAGTTGATCAATTTTTTAGTTCTGCTGTGGATACTCAATCTGGTATTTTTTAAACCTGTTCGTAAAGTTCTTATTCAACGTAAAGAAACAATTGATGGCCTTGAGGAGGGGGTTGAAAAACTTGCCCAAGAGGTGGTTGAAAAGGACAATGCATTTAAGAATGGTTTAAAAGAGGCCAGGGCAAAAGGTTTGAAAGAGAAAGAAGCCTTTATTGAACAAGCATCCCAAGAAGAAAAAGAGATCATTGAGAAGATTAACAAACAGGCTCAGGCAAAACTTGCGGAGATTAAGGAGCAGGTTGCAAAGGAGACTGAGAAAGCCCGTGTTGAATTGGAAAACAACATTAAAAGTTATGCCAGGGAAATTGGTGAGAAGATCTTGGGGAGGGCTTGCTAATGAAATTATTTAAACCATTTGCCAGAATCAATGATAATTTTCTCAAGACCATTCTTTTTGTAGCAGTGATGCTTTTGTTCAGTGCAGTTGTATTTGCATCGGGCGGCCATGGTGGAGAACATGCTGCTCCGAAATCAGTATGGCATGATATTGATACCTGGAAAGTATTAAATTTTGCTATTCTTGCAATTTTTCTTTTTGTTGTTGCTAAAAAACCTGTAAAAGAGTTTTTTACTTCCCGTATCAAGGGAATTGAGAATGAACTTGCAGAACTGGAAAAGAAAAAGAGCGATGCACAAAAACAGATAGCAGAGTTTGAGGCAAAATTAAAGGATCTTGAGGGAGAGTCTCAAAAGATCATTGATGCCTATATAAAACAAGGCAAAGAGGCAAAAGAACGAATTCTTGCCCAGGCTGAAGAGGAAGCATCAAAGCTTGAGGATATGGCAAAACGCAATATTGAGATGGAGTTTAAAACCGCAAGAACCGAGTTGAAAAGAGATATAACTGAAAAAGCTATTTCAGAGGCTGAGAAAATTATTCAAAGCTCAATCTCTAAAGAAGATCAGGACAGGCTTGTTGGGGAATATCTTGAAAAGGTGGTGGCATAATGAAAAATTTAGTAGTTTCAAGGCGTTATGCCAAGGCATTGATACTTATCGGCAAAGAGGACGGAAAAGCAGAAGATTACAGGACAGAATGCAATACAGCAATTAAACTTTTTGATAACCATTCTGAACTTGAGATTGCTCTTACAAATCCTCTTTTTAACAAAAATGACAGAAAAAATGTTTTAAAAGCAATAACAGATAAAATTGGTTTTTCAGATATTATGAAATCATTTTTAACTTTATTGTTTGATAAAGGCAGGATTGGTTTTTTAAGAGATGTTGTAAGACTGTATAATGATTTTGCCGATGATCTTAAGGGCGTAGTACACGCTTCTCTGGTATCGGCAACTGAGTTGTCATCAGAGTCTGTTGAAAAAATTAAAGAAGCATTGCAGAAAAAAACCGGAAAGAATATTATTCTGGATGTTGAGCAGGATCCATCACTTATTGGTGGTGTTGTGACAAAAATAGGGGATCTTATGCTGGACGGTAGCGTAAAGACTCAACTTGCAAATATGAAAGAAACATTAAAAAGAGGTGAGGGTGTCTAATGGAAATTAAAGCTGAAGAAATAAGCCAGATTATAAAAGACCAGATAAAAGGTTTTGATAAAGATGTAGATCTTAGTGAAACAGGCGTTGTTCTTTCTTCTGGTGACGGTATTGCCCGTGTATACGGCCTGGAGAAAGTAAAAGCAATGGAGCTTGTTGAATTCCCGGGCGGAGTTCTGGGACTTGCTTTGAATCTTGAAGAAGACAATGTTGGTGTTGCTATCCTTGGTAATGATAAAGCCATTAAAGAAGGTGACATTGTTAAACGTACCGATCGTATCGCAGAAGTTCCTGTTGGTGAGGAGATACTGGGCAGGGTCGTTACAACAACAGGTGAGCCTGTTGACGGCAAGGGCCCCATAAATGCAAAAAAAACCATGCATATGGAACTGGTTGCCCCTGGTGTTATTGCAAGAAAATCTGTACATGAACCATGTTATACAGGAGCAAAGGCTGTCGACGGTATGACCCCTGTTGGCCGGGGCCAGCGTGAATTGATTATTGGTGACCGCCAGATTGGTAAGACTGCTGTCGCAGTTGATGCCATTATTGCCCAGAAAAATTCAGATATAAAATGTATTTATGTTGCCTGCGGCCAGAAAAAATCAACTGTTGCCCAGGTTGTTGCAGCCCTTGAAGAACATGGTGCCATGGAATATACAACAGTTGTCATCGCATCTGCATCAGAATCTGCTGCCATGCAGTATCTTGCACCCTATGCCGGATGTGCCATGGGCGAGTATTTCAGGGATAAAGGTGAACATGCTCTTATCATCTATGATGACCTTTCCAAACAGGCAGCTGCCTATCGTCAGGTTTCCCTGCTCTTAAGGCGGCCGCCGGGTCGTGAGGCTTTCCCCGGAGATATTTTTTATAACCATTCACGTCTCCTTGAAAGATCCGCAAAACTCAGTGATGATGAGGGTGCAGGCTCCCTTACAGCATTACCTATTATTGAAACCCAGGAAGGTGACGTGTCTGCATTTATTCCGACCAATGTTATTTCAATTACAGATGGCCAGATATTTCTTGATAAAGACCTTTTCTTTGCAGGTATCAGACCTGCCATTGATGTTGGTCTCTCTGTTTCCAGGGTTGGTGGTTCAGCCCAGGTAAAGGCCATGAAACAGGTCGCAGGTACATTGAGACTTGACCTTGCCCAATATCGTGAGCTTGAAGCCTTTGCAGCATTTGGTTCTGACCTTGATGAAGCAACCCAGAAACAACTGACCCGTGGTGAACGTCTTGTTGAACTGTTGAAACAGCCTCAGTTCAAGCCTCTTCCCATGGAGAAAATGGTTACTGCACTATATGCCGGAACCAAGGGTTATATTGATAAGTACCCCCGTGAAGCTGTTGCTAAATATGAAGAAGGTCTCTATCCGTTTATTGAAAACCGCTTCCCTGAGATTTTTTCAGGCCTTAAGGAGAAAGAGGAGATTACTGACGAGATAGAAGCTAAACTCAAAGAAGCTCTTGGAGCCTATGACGAGGAATTTTCAGCAAGCCTTTAGGTTTCTGATTTTTTCGTGATACTATTAACAAGAGACTTGAGAGGTAATTTATGGCAACACTAAAAGAAGTAAAAAGTAAAATAGGCAGTGTTAAAAAGACTAAACAGATCACCTCTGCCATGAAAATGGTTGCCACTTCCAGACTGCGGGGCGCACAGATGAGCATGGAAGCTTTTATGCCCTATGCATCAAAATTTGCTGAAGTCCTGGGAAGTATTGCAGGCAATGCTGCAAATGATGCAAGCCCGCTGCTTGTACCAAAGGAAGAGGTGAAAAACGTCGGTGTTATTCTATGTACATCAGACAGAGGACTCTGTGGTGGTTTTAACGTAAATTTAATAACTAAAGCTGAAAAATTTATTCAATCGGAACTTCAGGGAAAGGAAATTCTGTTCACCTGTTTTGGCAAAAGAGGCCGTGACTGGGTAAATAAATCTTCATATAAACTGGAAGATGCATATGTCGATATTGTTGGAGGTAAGATCGATTTCAGTGTGGCATCGTCCTCAGGACAGAAAATGATTGACAGTTTTCTTGACGGCGCAGTTGATGAAGTATATTTGATTTTCCCTGAGTTTATCAGCATGTCAAATCAGAAACCTGCTGTAAAACAGGTCTTACCTATTCCATCACTGGAAGAGGTGAAAGAAGGAGTACAGGACAGTGGAGAATCTTCTAGTCTTCCTGAACATATATGTGAACCTTCTTCTACTGCTCTGCTTGGTGAAATGCTGCCAAAGAATATTTTTATTCAGATATATGATGCGCTTTTGCAAACATCAACAAGTGAGCATGCTGCAAGAATGTCTGCCATGGAAAATGCAACAAAAGCATGTGAAGATATGATTGATGAGCTCCAGACAACATATAATAAGGCAAGACAGGCTGGCATTACAGCTGACCTTATGGATATTGTCGGTGGTGCAGAAGCACTTAACGGTTAATTATTTAAGTATATAAAAAATAATAGAACAGCTTTACAGGAGGATTAGATGGCTGAAAATATAGGAAAAATATCACAAGTACTTGGTGCTGTTGTTGATGTGGAGTTTGAACCGGGAAAACTCCCTGCAATTCTTACTGCTTTAACAGTAACTAACCCTACAATCGGTGATATGGAAGACAATCTGGTTATTGAGGTGGCACAGCATCTTGGTGATAACGTGGTTCGATGCATTGGCATGGATGTAACTGACGGTCTGCAGCGTGGAATGCCGGTAAAGGATACAGGAAGCCCCATTATGATGCCTGTTGGTGAAGCATCTCTGGGAAGAGTTCTAAATGTTGTTGGAAGACCTGTTGACGGGCTTGGCCCCATCAGCCAGGATAAAACACTTCCGATTCACAGGGAAGCCCCTTCATTTATTGAACAGGACACATCTGTGCGGGTTCTTGAGACTGGTATTAAGGTTATTGACCTTCTTGTTCCCTTTCCCCGTGGCGGTAAAATGGGTATGTTTGGTGGTGCAGGTGTAGGTAAGACAGTTATCATGATGGAAATGGTAAATAATATTGCCATGCAGCATGGTGGTATCTCAGTGTTTGGCGGTGTAGGTGAAAGAACACGTGAAGGTAATGACCTTTATCATGAGATGAAGGACTCAGGTGTTCTTCCAAAGTGTGCACTGGTTTACGGCCAGATGACAGAGCCTCCGGGAGCACGTGCAAGGGTTGCTCTTTCAGCTCTGACATGTGCAGAATACTTCCGTGATGTTGAAGGACAGGATGTGCTTTTGTTTATTGATAATATATTCCGTTTTACACAGGCCGGTGCAGAGGTTTCTGCTACACTCGGACGTATGCCTTCTGCTGTTGGTTATCAGCCAACTCTTGCAGTTGACATGGGTGAACTTCAGGAGAGGATCACATCAACTGATAAAGGTTCAATCACAGCGGTGCAATGTGTTTATGTGCCTGCCGATGACTTGACTGACCCTGCTCCTGCAACAACATTCGGACATCTTGACGGAACTGTTGTTCTTTCCCGTCAGATTGCAGAACTTGGTATATATCCAGCAGTTGATCCTCTGGATTCATCTTCCAGAATTCTTGATGCGGCTTATATTGGTGAAGAACATTATGAGGTGGCCCGTGTTGTTCAGCAGACCCTTCAAAAATATAAAGAACTTCAGGATATTATTGCAATCCTGGGTATGGATGAACTTTCCGATGAAGACAAGATTACAGTTCAGCGCGCAAGAAAACTTCAGAAATTTTTGTCGCAGCCTTTTCATGTTGCTGAAGTTTTCACAGGCACACCTGGAAAATTTGTTAAAGTTGAGGACACTGTGAGATCATTTAAAGAAATTATTGATGGAAAACATGATGATCTCCCGGAAAATGCTTTTTATATGGTAGGCTCCATTGAAGAAGCAAGAGCAAATGCTGAAAACGCATAAATCTAGGGGGATAAAATGGCTGAAAGTTTATTTCTTGAAGTAGTAACCCCTCAAAAGTCAGTTGTTAATGAGGAAGTGCAGAGTGTGGTTGCTCCGGGCTCTGAAGGTGAGTTTGGTGTTCTTAAGAACCATACTACTTTTCTTACCTCTCTGAAAATTGGAAGCTTGCGCTTTAAAGATACAGCTGGCAAGGAAAAATATGTTTTTATTAACCAGGGCTTTGCAGAGGTGCTGCCTGATAAGGTGACTGTGCTTGCAGAATCTGCCGAATTACAGGAAGATATTGATGTGGACCGTTGTGAACAGGCAAAAAAAAGAGCTGAAAAACGCCTTGCCGACAACTCGGAAAACATTGATCGTATAAGGGCAGAAGCCGCATTATTGCGGGCGGTTAAAAGGCTTGCAATGGTCAAAGTCTGAAAATGGTGAGTTTATTATAAAAACCATTTAAGTATTTGATTTTTAAAAAAGAAGAAGGGGATGCTTTTGATTGTGATGGAGCATCCCCTTTTTCAGCTTGGGGATCTGTATGGAAGAATCCATGGAAGATGTAAATGTGGCTGCTGTGATTCTTGCTGCCGGCCGGGGCACAAGAATGGAATCTGATCTGCCAAAGGTGCTGCACCGAATCAATTCCAGGAGCATGGTAACATATGTAATTGAGTGCGCAGAAAAAGTGGTTGGCCAGAATAATATCTATGTTGTCATCGGCCATATGGCTGAAAAAGTAAAAAAAGAGATAGATGGTAAGTTTATTGTTGAATATGCGCTTCAGAAAAATATGCATGGCACTGGAGATGCAGTAAGTGTAGCATTAAAAGGATTGAGTGGTGGTATTGAAACCGTTCTTGTATTAAACGGTGATGTGCCTTTTATAAAAAAAAGTACGCTTTTGAAGCTCATTGAGACCCATAAAAAGAGCCATAATTCAGTAACCATGCTTGCTGTTGAACTTGATGATCCCACAGGATATGGAAGAATCATCCAGAATAAAAAGGGCGATATCATCTGTATTAAAGAAGAGGCAGATGCAGACTTTGAAGAAAAAAAGGTTAAAAGAGTGAACTGTGGTGTCTATTGCTTTGATAGAAAATTTTTAGAGTATGCCATACCAAGGATAGAATCTGAAAATATTCAAAAAGAGTATTATCTGACAGATGTTCTGGAGATTGCCGCTGACAGAGGAGTAAAAACCGGCATGATTTCTCTGGATGACTGGCATGAAGTCATGGGTATAAATACAAGGGCTGAATTGGAAAAAGCAAGGGCGCTGTTCAAAAAAATAGACTTATAATTGTCTTGACTTAATTTTAAAATTTGAATTATAATCAAATCCAAGCTGATTATGTTATATTGAGATGATGAGATTGGATAATGATGAAATTTTTGAAAGTTTTTCAGCTTTTAAAAATTTGAAAAGTTAGATATACTGAAATTAGAAGAAGTTGATGATTTAAATGATTATGATTATCAGGCCCCTGCTAAGCTCGTGATTGTATGATGGCCTTTGTCCTAATGCTTAACAGGAAGGGAGTTCACACTGACACTGGTGAGCATGTTCCAGAGGATTTACTAAGGAAAAGCCTAAAGGTGTTATTGAAAGCCCGCTTTTGAACCAGTGGTTCAAAGCCTTAATCAACACGGCTGCATGCGGGGGTACTGACAAAATCTGCAAAATCTGATTTGTTTTCTAAGCTTTATTGATTTTCCTGTCAAACTTAATTATTCAATTTTATTTTCACGATTATTTTAAGTTCATATTTTAATACAGGTATTGTTTTAATATTTAAGTATTGAAATTGTTTATATAAATGTTATTTGGGAGATATATTTAATGAATTATGTGGCTTTGCTCGCATCGGTGATTGGTCTGTTAGCCGGGGCAGGTATTACATATTTAGTAACAAAAAACAGATTCCAAAAAAAAGATCTGGATATAAGAAACAAACAGATACGCATCCAGAGGGAAGCAGAAAATCAAGCTGAAAATTTATTGCGTGAAGCACGGCTTGAAGCTAAAGCAAGACTGCTTGAGATGAAAAGCGAGTTTGATGCTGAAACAGAAGAGACAAAACGGGAATTAAAGAAAGAAGCCCGCAGACTGTCCAAGAGAAGTGAAAAACTTGATAAACTGGAAGAAAGAATTTTAAAACGTGAGCAGGACATTACAAATAAAGAAAAGGAAGTTATTGCCAGGTTTGAGAATGCATCAAAAAAAGAGAGCAAATATGCAAAACTTTTGAATCAGATTAAAAAAGAGTTTGAAAGAGTATCTGGTTTAACATCGGAAGAGGCAAAAGATATACTGCTTGAAACCATGAAAGATGATGCAAAGCTTGAGAGTGCTAAATTCATTAAAAAGTTGATAAGTGAAGCAAAGGAGCAGGCTGACAAGGAAGCAAAAAAGATTTTATGTACAGCAATCCAGAGGTATGCAGGTGAATATGTTGCTGAAAGAACTGTTTCAGTTGTAAATCTTCCCGGTGATGAAATGAAGGGAAGGATTATTGGCCGGGAAGGCAGGAATATCAGAGCTATTGAAGCCGCAACCGGTGTGGATCTGATCATTGATGATACCCCGGAAGCAGTGATTCTGTCAGGATTTAACCCTGTTCGCAGGGAAGTTGCAAGACTCTCTCTGGAAAAATTGATAACCGATGGAAGAATTCATCCTGCACGTATCGAAGATATGGTCCAAAGGGTTACAAAGGAGGTTGATG
>Ga0256846_1000563_pt1 | contig 14636 bp, 15 predicted proteins | sample TevniametaG_FD_189098 | JGI IMG/M metagenome (GOLD analysis project Ga0256846, IMG submission 189098) | Tube worm associated microbial communities from hydrothermal vent at the East Pacific Rise, Pacific Ocean - Tevnia | ecosystem: Host-associated > Annelida > Integument > Unclassified ...
CAGAGAAAAAATTTTCCCCGTCTTTGGATTGAAATGAAAAACAGGTAAAATATCATATCATAACAGTGTGTTAGATAAGGTATTGAAATTTTTAAAAAACCCTATATGTTCCACAAGAAAATTCAATAAAATCAATATGTTATCATATTTACCACGCCATGAATCATTGGTAAACTCCATAAAGGATTATCAGAGTTGACTTGAAATTCCATATAAATTACGAATAAATATCATTATCAATAAATCTAATATGGAGCGATCAAATGGAGAACAATGCCCTTGATTCAAAATCGATTCTTGTAATTGACGATGAACAGCCTATTTTAAATCTGCTTGCAAAAAGTTTGACTAAAAATGGTTATGCTGTTGACTCAGCAGAAAATGGCGAAATGGGCATTGAGAAAATCGAATCCAATGATTATAACCTGATTTTTACTGATATGAGAATGCCCGGCCTTTCAGGTGAAGAGGTTTTGAAACACCTGCGCTCCATGAGGAAAAACCTGACTCCTGTGGTGGGTATGTCAGGAACGCCATGGCTTCTTGAACAAATTGATTTTGATGCAGTCCTTGCAAAACCGTTTTCCATGGAAGAGCTTTTAAACATAACAAAAAAACTTGTTAAAAAGAAAAAAGACCCTGCTGCCTGAACCATATCGTTTGTCTCAAATTTTTGTTAAAACAGTTGTACGGATAAGTTCTATATGTTAAATTAGATATATATTACAACCCTGTTGACAATATTTATGGCATTGCGATTGTTTCTAAGCCTGATGTGATTTTAACCTGGAGCTGAGACTCTCTGTTTCGCATCAAATGGCACTAAAATCGTTAATAAATCATCTTTAAGCCGGGGCCGGGCAGTATACATGGAAATTAATAAATCATTTTCAGGAGTGCTCAGATACATAACCTTTATTTTTCTGGCATTGCTGTCTGCAACAACCATCATTTTTTTTGGTTTTTATTCCCAGGAAGTAAAATCAAAAAAGATGATCCTCATGGCAAATGAGCGCCAAAGCAGCAAACTATTACTAAAAATCATTGAAAGTGATTTAAAGGTTAATGCATATAACCTGATTTTTCTTGCCAACCACACAATGCTTCATAAATGGCTTATCAATAAGAGTGTTGAGAACCGAATGGAACTTTCACGCCTTTTCCTCAATTTTTGTAAAAAAACAAGAATGTATGACCAGATCAGGTTTATTGATCAGAAAGGCCAGGAAAAAATCCGGATAAATTTTGAAAAACCCGGGTATGTTATTGTTCCCGATGACAGACTCCAGAACAAAGCTGACAGATACTATTTTAAAGATACAATAAACCTTGGCCTGAACCAGATATCCATATCTCCCTTTGATCTTAATATGGAACATGGAAAAATTGAACAGCCCCTTAAGCCCATGATCCGGTTTGGTATGCCTGTCCACAATTTCCACGGCCATAAGCAGGGTGTGCTTTTACTGAATTATCTAGGTTCCAGGCTTATAAAAGATCTTGATTCCGGGAAAAAATCCCACGGTGGTATTGTGCAGTTGATAAACACTGATGGGTACTGGATAAAAGCTGCAAAGCCAGAAGACGAATGGGGATTTATGTTTAAAAATCGCCGCGATAAAAACATATCGCAAAAAAACCCGGAGGCATGGAAAAAAATCCTGGATTCTGATGAGGGACAATTTTATTGTGACCAGGGTCTCTATTCCTTTCAAACCATCCGCATCACAGGCATAGGAATATTGAGATCAACAAACTCAGGCAAAATACCTGGGTCAGGCCAGGAACAATTCAGGCAAAAAAAATTCTATTGGAAAATTGTTTCATTTGTTCCCGCATCAATGCTGAGTGATCTCTCCTTAAAAGCTTTATTGACCTTTCTTCCCTTTTACAGCCTGGTAATTGTGATTATGTTCATTATCTCGTGGTGGCTGGGAGTCAGTATCAATCAACGCATACATACCCAGAAAATCCTTGACAGGAATGAAGCTGCCCTGAGCAGTCTTTTCCGGTCAGTACCTGCGGGGATAGGCATGGTAAACAATAGAATCATAAGACAGGTGAACCATAAGCTTTGCACCATGACCGGATATAGAGAAGAAGAACTTCTGGGACAGAATGCACAAATTCTCTATCCCTCCAACGAGGAATTTGAATATGTGGGTCAGGAAAAATACAGACAGATCAGGGAGAAGGGCACAGGATCTGTTGAAACACGCTGGAAGTGCAAAAATGGAAAAATTATTAATATTCTCTTAAGTTCAACCATGGTCAATCCTCCTGATCTTAATGCCGGACTTACATTTTCAGCCTTTGATATAACCAGCAGAAAAAAGGCAGAAGATGAACTTGCTGCAAACAAAGAACGCTATCAAACCATAGTTGAAACATCCAGTGATGGTATTTTTACGGTTTCAAAGGAGTGTATATTAACATCATTTAATGCAGCCCTTGAGATTCTGACCGGGCAGAAACGGGAAGAATGGATTGAAAAAAAGAGCTGTTTGGACCTGATAGCACCCGGGGATCTGGAAGCTGCATCCCTGGTTCTGAAGCAGACATTAAAGGGACAATCCACTTCTGTCCATGAATTCAGATTAAATACATTAACCCCTGGACAATATAAAATATGTGAGTTCAGACTAAAGCCCAAATATGATAAAAACAGCAACGTTAACGGAATTGTCGGATTTGTAAAGGATATAACAGAATATAAAAAAGCAAGGGAAAAAGTTAAAAGGGTTGAAACCCAGTTGCGGCAGGCCCTTAAAATGGAAGCCATTGGCACCCTGGCAGGGGGTATAGCCCACGATTTCAACAATATTCTATCTGGTATTTTTGGTTATGCCCAGCTTGCTGAAATAAATAGTGAAAAAGATGATAAAACAAAACAATATATTAAGCGGATAGTTAAAGGTGCCCAGAGGGCAACGGCTTTAGTACAGCAGATACTTACATTCAGCAGGCAGACCGAATATGAAAAGCAGCCTTTGATGATTTCAATCACAATAAAGGAAGCCCTTAAGCTCCTCCGTGCCTCCATTCCCACAACCATTGATATTAAAACAGATATTACCTCAAGGGCCCGTGTCATGGCCGACCCTACCCGTATTCACCAGGTTATCATGAATCTTTGCACCAATGCATACCATGCCATGGGCGATACAGGAGGTGTTTTAACAGTTACACTCCATGAAATTGAACTCGTTAAACAGGACAGCTTTCCTGATCTCAACATGGTTGAAGGAAAATACCTTAAGCTCACGGTGGAGGATACAGGCCACGGCATAGATGAAAAAATCATTGAAAAAATATTTGATCCTTACTTTTCCACAAAGGAGACAGGCAAAGGCACCGGCCTTGGCCTTGCCCTTGTCCAGGCCATTGTTGATGAGCACAATGGCTTTCTTGAACTTGAAAGTGAACCTCACAGGGGTACAAGTTTCCATATATATCTTCCGGTTGTTGAGGATGAAATTCAGCAGGGCTCTGCGCCTATGAACGGGGACTCCCTTGTAAAGGGCAATGAAAAAATAATGTTTGTGGATGATGAAGAGTCAATACGGTCGGTTTTTAAAGATGCCCTGGAAGGATACGGCTATAAAGTTGATATCTATAATGACGGCCTGCTTGCCCTGGAAGGGTTTAAGAAAAAATCAGATTATTATGATATGGTCATTACTGATATGACAATGCCCGGCATGACAGGAGATCTTCTTGCAGAAAAGCTCATGACTATCAGACCTGGAATTCCAGTCATACTCTGTACAGGTTACAGTGCAAAAATGTCCGAAGCAAAAGCAATTGAGCTTGGCATAAAAAAATACGTTCAAAAACCCATTGCCCACATGGATCTTGCTGTTCTGATCCGGCAGATCCTTGATGAACAGGCAAATGATTGATATGGTTCAACCATCTTTTATTCCATACCCATCTCTTTTTTAAGTCTTTTTATCTCTTTTTCAAGGTCATGCCTCTCCTGTTCAGTAAGTCCAGGTAAGACAAGTTTTTTTTGCAGGGCTAAAAGGATCATCTCTTCACGGTATTCACTGCAGGTATACTGACTTTTATTAAAAGAGTTCATATTTCACAAGTCTTCCATCGAGTTTGCCAAGTTTTAACATCTTTTTCCAGGCTGGTTTCAACCCGGTATTTCTTATATATGCAGGATCACCAAAATATATATATGCAGAAGAACCCTTACATTTCTGTTTCAAAAAATCACCCAGAGCTTTATAGAATTTTTCAAGGTCTGTATCCTTTAATAATCTTATGCCGTAGGGCGGGTTTATGACTATTATGCTTTCAGTCAACAAAATATGTTCAAATCTTTTTTGCCGGATTTTGACATTGTTTCCATGATGTATGCCAAGAAGATTTGTTTTTGCAGCATTTACAGCGTCTTCTGACATATCACTTCCCGCAATCAGGCCTTTTTTTGTCTCAATTATTTTTGAATCAGCCCGGGATCTGATTTTTTTCCATAATGTCTCATCATAATCCGGCAGACGTGCCAGGCCGAATTTCTGCCTGAAAATCTGGCTTGGGATATTACTTGATTTCATTAAAGCTTCACATAAAAGTGTGCCGGAACCGCACATGGGATCATACAGCGGAATTGTTCCGTCAAACCCGGAATATTTTATGATTGCAGCAGCAATAATCTCCTGCATGGGTGCCGGAACAGATAATTCCCGATATCCGCGCCTGTGAAGGGCGCCGCCGCCAAGATCAACATTTAAAGTCGCTGTATCCTTTCTGATATGGAGATTTATTATCAAATCCGGATTATCTTTATCAACACTTGGCCGCCTTCCTGTCATATCCCTGAAATAATCTGCAATGGCATCCTTTACCCTGAGGGCTGCATACTGGGAATGGGAGACATTACTGTCGGAAACATTGCTCACAATGGCAAAAGTATGCCTGCCAGACATAAAATCGATCCATTTGATACTTTTGCTGTTTTTATAAATAGCAGAATTGTCCGGACAGGCAAAGGTTTTAATAGGTGCAAGCACCCTTGAGATCATCCTGGTCAGATAGATTATCCTGTAGAGGTTTTTTCTGACTGCCCTGAACCTGATACCCCTGTATTCCGGGATAATATCTGTTGCACCAAGTTCCTTTAATTCTTCCACAGCAAGAGCTTTCACCCCCTCGGATACCTGGGCAAAAAAGGTTAAATCCTTTTCATAATCATATACAAGGGCATTCTGCCTTCTCTCTTTCCCCCTGCCCTTCTGGAGTATTGCCCTTGGCTTTTTTTTCCCCTTTAACGCCATATTTTTTCTTAACTCTTTTTTAATTATTCTTTTTTAATATATTGGAAATATTTGCATCTTTATCCACAAAGGGCTTAATCAAAGATACAGGGCAGGTCATTATTGTTGAAACCCCGGGCCCATGCCCTGCAAGCCTGCAATCACTGTGCACAACTATGCCTATGCTGACTGCACCTTTGACATATGCCCTTCCAAAGGAGTTGTCATGGTCCATTAGAGCTACAAAATCCCCGAACCTGAGTCTGTTCAGCTTATATTTTTCTACGGTTCCAGGGTCACTTGTCATGACATCATAATCTCCTGCTCCCACATGCATTGCGCCCAGGCCCGAACCCATACAGCATGGAGGGACCAGGGTTGTCACACCCACTTCAAGCTCTCCTGTACTGCACTCCTTGATATTAAGTTTCTGTAATAGCCCCGGATCAAGATTAAAAAGTTTAATATCCGGATAATCAAGTAGTTTAAGACCCTGTCCCTTTGCCCGTATTCTGATCTTGTCCTCGTAACTCAACCTTTCAAGATCTTTATGATCAAAATCAACAATCAGATGTTCAGACCCGCCATGGTGACCTATTACCGTTCCCAATGCACCCTTTGCATCTCCTTTCATGACCTTTGCTTCATTTCCCACACAGGAATAGAGCTGGAGTACATCATTGGGAAAATCCATGGGCTTATCAGCATTGGCAGTACAGCTGACTCCAGGTTCAATGTGATCTCCTGCAAGACCGAAAACAGAATCACCAACCTTTACATTCAAGGTAATACCGCCAATGGAGGGGAGAAGAAACGGTTCTCCCTTATGGTCAACCTTCCACCCCCGCCTTACCCTGGGCGGCCCTGGCCTGCACTCCAGGAAAAATTCCAGAACTGATTTTTCATTTGTTCTAAGCATGGCTATCTCCAGAATATATTAATATTAATATGGATTATTCCTTTAATTTCATTAAAAAGGGCAATGCTGCAAACCCTAGGATTGCACATGTAACATATGTATACTCAAGCCCCATTATATCACCTGAAAAACCCACCAGCATGATGACCAGTGCTCTGGATGAAAATGCAACCATCATAAAAAGTCCATTGGCAGAGGCAGGGTTCCCCCGGGCGTTTTCCTGGACCAGAGCCAGCAGAACAGGAGTCACGGAAATAATTGTAAAGCCTGCAACAGCCAGCATGGCAACCTGCACAAACCCATGGGTCAGTACAAACAGAACCTGGGATACAGGGGCAAAAAAAAGCGCCAGGAACAAAACCTTTTTCCTGCCCATTAAATCGCTGAAAGTACCGGAACATAAAACTCCGGCAATGCCGAATGCTTCATAAAGGGCAAGGCCTGCTCCTGCAAGAAAGATATTCCCTGTCTGCTGTTTAATGTATACAGGAAGAAAAATACCCATGGCTGTGTGCATGAAAGATCTTGTGATGAGGATACCAAAAACTGGATATAAAACATGTTTTATCTCTTTAAAGACCAGGGAAATAGTTATCTTCCTGTTTCTTTTCTCCCTTTTTTCCAGGGGAGGGAGTGTGAAATATAACAGAACAGATGTTAAAACAGCAAGCAGGGCCACAGGATAAAAAGTTTCAAGGCTCAATACCGATATAAGCCCCACTGCGACCACAGGCCCGAGAGCCCTTGCCGACTCACCACCGGTCATGTAAAGACTCATGCCCCGCCCTTTTTTTGCCCCGGATGCCTGGGAAATAAGAACCGGTGCCGGAACATGGTAGAGTGCAACACTTGTGCCTGCAACAAACAATAGAATAAGAAGCATAAAATATGAATCAACTGTTCCAATGAGGCACATGGGAACTGCTGTCATTGTAGGGGTTACAATCACAATCCACCTCTCCAGCCGTTTCCTGTCCACAAATACCCCCATAAAGGGGTTAAAAACAGATGGAAACTGGAGTGCTGTTGATAACAGACCTGCCTGGCCCAGGGATAAGGAAAGCTTTTCAATTATCAGGGGAAGCAGGGGAGGAAAGATGGAGGTGTAAATATCATGAATAAAATGGGACAAGGACAGTACTGCCACATTTAAGGTATTAAATTTTTTATTTTTCATTATCTTGCAACCTGATCTGTCTGCCTGGAAAAGATTCTAATGTGCTAAATGATCTGATCCTGTAATAATTTTAGAAAAAACCCTGGAAACGCTTATGTTTAACACAATATCAGCCATTGAATCAAGGGGTGTCGGATCAATATTTATGATTGCAAGTTTTGCACTGTTCTGTTTTGCAATCAATGGAAGAGATGCTGCAGGCTGTACAACAAGGGAGCTTCCGGCAGCTATGAAAAGATCAGATTGAAAAGAGTCTTGCCTGGCTCTCTTCAAAATATCCGGGTCAAGGGTTTCACCAAAAAAAACCACCTGGGGTCTTATGGTGCCTCCACAGTGACTGCACCGGGGCGGCAGGCTCTGACCAAGAAGATCGTTGATCTCTGCCATGGCAAACTCAGCTTTACAACCAATGCATGAAAACATCCTTGTATTTCCATGGAGTTCCAGGATATTTTCAGAGCCTGCCTCCCTGTGCAGACCATCAATATTCTGGGTTATCACTGATTTGATCCTGCCCATTTTTTCAAGCTTTGCAATGCTTTTATGTGCAATATTGGGTTTTGCGTTTTCCAGCACAGGATATCTTACTTCCTTAAAAAAATTCCAGTAATATGACGGATCTTTAAAAAAATAATCAATATTGGCATATTTATCAGGATCATATTTTTCCCAGTAGCCGTCCCGGCCCCTGTAAGTAGGAATACCGCTTTCAGCAGAAACTCCTGCACCGGTGAAAAGAACAATATTTTTTGATTGCTCAACCCATTTGCCTAATTTTTCCATTGGTTCCATGATCTATTTATATCTTATTCAAAAGAGAAGAACAATAGTTCCAAAATTTCTGAAACAGGTCCAATGTCAAGACAATTTTTCATTTAACTCAGGCATCATTTTAAAAGCCAATGTTCAAATCCACACGATCTGGTATGGACATAGCAGACCCTTGTTATTCAAGGTGCAAAAGCTGTCTTGGACCGCCTGCATTGCTTTTGGCCCAGTTTTTCCGTCTGCCTATCTCATAATAGTTATCAAGTTTGCCAAGCATGGACAAACGTTCAACAATAAGATGCCAGGCACACTCAACATCCCTGCCAAGGCTGATACTGATTTCACACAGCCCTTTGTTTGAACCTCCGCAGGGTCCGTTGAAAAGACTTTTAGCACACCTTGCCACAGGGCAAATGCCCCCTGTCAATGCAAGGAGACAATCACCACATCCAACACATTTTTCATTTAGTATTCCAGGTTCATCCAGGGCACCGATAAAAGTTGTGTTAAGTCCCGGAATAACCGGAATATCAGTAAATATATCTGACATTGTCTGCACACCTGCACCGCAGGCAAGGGATAAAACTGCATCAATACCTTCAAGACTGTCAAAAAAGGGCTTAATCCAGTCTTTTTCACATTGCCTTTCAAGGGAAGTGCTTTTAATTATATATCCTCCCTTATCCTTATTAAAAACATGTGTCAGGGAGTCGCAAAGCTCTGCTGCTGCCCGGCTGCCGCCTGTGAGGCTTACAGAAACACAGGTCTGACATCCAACAACCATTATATTTTTATATTCCCTTACAGATTCAATGACTTCTTCAATGGGTTTATGTTCACCTACTATCATATTTGTCTCCTGTTTAAGAAATCTATTTTCCTGATAGTTTTTTCCATGTTTTCATTGTTTCCAAACCTTTATGATCAGGACATAACGGTTCCACCATGCCATTCAGGCTGTTTGATACTTTTTCGCCAAGTTCCGCTGTAAACAGGGGCTCTCCACACACCCTGCAATGTACAAGATTAAGTGAGGTTACATGCTCAAACTCTCCTGTTATCAGGTGTTTGAACTCAATCGCATCCTGGGGGCAAATTCGCCAGCAATGACCGCACCTTGCACACAGTGACATATTATGTAAAATTTCACGCCTGTTTTCTTTATCAACATATTCTAATGCTGCTGCCGGGCAGTTCTGAACACAGGCAAGGCAGCCATTACAATTTTCATTCACCTTAAAATGAGACATTTTAAATATTTCCTCCCCTTAACAGGTGTATTATATTCAAGACTTAATACTGAAACCTGGTCAAACACGTCATTTTATTTGCTGCATTATAGAGATTCGGATATCTAAGCTCTTCAACAGCTTTGTATTCCAGGGCCCTGGTTGTACATACCTTTACACATTGCGGATCCCCTGCACAAAGATCACATTTATAGGATTTTCCCCTTTTCCCGTCAATCTTCATTGCACCAAAGGGACATGCAGATGCGCACATACCGCAGCCAATACACTTTTTGCTGTTGATCAGGACCCTGCCTGTCTTCTCCTCCCTGTAAATGGCTTCCCTGGGGCATATATCCAGGCATGGGGGTTTTTCACACTGTTTACAGGCAACGGGAAAGAAAAAATCACCATCAGATTCATCTGTACTGGATTTTTCCCCCATAATACGAATGCATGGTAATCCCATGCTTGTTAAAGTGGACCGGGACTCAATACAAGCGGTTTCACAATCCCCGCAGTTATTGCATTTATCAGGATAAACTATTAAAATCTCAGGTTCCATTACAGCAACCTCCATTGTATAAAAAGTATAAACAGATAATTGTCAATCCTTCACTATCATGAACAATATAACCTGAATATTATAATATAATATGAAGAGCAGGGTCAATGAATATTTTAATAACTCGATAAAGTTTATAACATCTTGATATTACAAGATTCTTGGATCAACTGTTTTTGAATAATTTAACTGCAACGTGTTCTTTATAGCGAACGCACTATAATATCTCATCCATACTGCCTGAACGGTATCCCTGGAGATCCAGGGTAATATATGTAAAACCCAACCTGCGGAACTCTTCAACAATGGCCTCTTTTCCAGAGATAATCCTGTCAATTTCATCATGCGGCACTTCAATCCTTGCAATATCTCCATGGTATCTGACCCTTGAATCCCTGACCCGGATGCCCAGCAAATACTCTTCAGCCTGCTCAATCCTTGCAAGTTTGTCCGGGTCAATAATTGTTCCATAGGGAATTCTTGAGGCAAGACAGGTTGTGGACGGCATATTCCAGTTGGACAGCCCTGTCAATTTTGCAATATGCGGGATCAGGGATTTGCCTATGCCTGCTTCCTTTAAGGGGAACAAGACACCTGCCTCTATTAAAGCCCTTATACCCGGTCTGTGTTCATTCTGGTCTGACTCATTTACACCATAGGCAATATTATCAATGGCCCGGGCCAGGGCAGTTTTTTTAATTAAACCAATCTCTCCTTTTTTGCAAAGGTAACAGCGTTCTTTGCTGTTGCAGGCAAAGGTTGAATCATCAAGCTTTAGTTGTTTTACAATTATATGTTCAATACCAATCTCTCCTGCTGTCTTCTTTGAAGCAAGGAGATCCCTGCGGGGGAAAACATCAGAATCCAGTGTAATGGCAAGGGCATTATCTTTGAGTTCATCATAGGCAACCTTTGCAACAAGAGAGGAATCAATACCGCCTGAAAATGCTATGGCAATTTTTCCTGCTGATCTTATAACTCTTTTTAAAACTTCAAGCTTTGGTGTAATCTCCACACTCTTAAATTGTTCCATTTGGTCTTAATCCGTTTATAAATCCATTAATAATAAATTCATACAATATATTTATCCTTAAAACAATTTGAATCAGGAGATGGGATTGATTTTTCTTTAAAAAATGCCCATAATAGATGACTTTATTATCTTATTATTGAATGCAAGAGAACTTAAGTTTATGAAAAAGATAGGGTTTGTTATTAAAAACGATGCAGAGGCTCAAAAAAGAGCCCTTGAGATAAAATCACGGCTTGGTGAAAAATGTATTATCATTGATGTGAACAGATGCCACAGATCTGATCTGCCCTGTGATCTTTCAGCCATTGTTGTGCTTGGAGGTGATGGGACCTTTTTAAGTGTTGCACGTTTTATCAAAAACAGCGATATCCCTTTGATGGGTATAAAATTCGGTGAAGTTGGATTCCTTGCAGAGACACTTGAGGATAAGCTCTTTGATGCCCTGGATGCACTTTTGAATAATGAGTATACAGTTGGGATAAGGGAGCGCCTTACAGTAATAGTAAAACGGGATAAAAAGATCAAAACTTCTGTAGATGTATTAAACGATGCTGTAATAAACAAGTCAGCCCTGTCAAGGCTTGCATCCTGTGCAGTATATATTGACTCAAATTATATTACCACCTACAGGGCTGATGGACTGATTGTGAGCACACCCACAGGCTCCACAGCATACTCCCTTGCAGCTGGCGGACCTGTGATCCATCCGGATGTGCCGGGAATAATCCTGACTCCCATCTGTCCCTTTACACTGACCAACCGGCCCGTTATTATCCCTGATTCAGCATCCATTGAGATAAGACTTGAGGGAAATCCTTCAGATATTCAACTGACCTTTGACGGCCAGGAAGGTGTTAAAATAGATTCGGAAGATACAATTTTTCTTAAAAAAAGCAGAAACCCTGTCAAAATGATATCCCTGAATGACCAGAACTATTTTAATGTGCTCAAGGCACGGCTGATGTGGAGCGGAGGCAGAATCTGATATATTTTCTAATACCTTACGTCTGCATACTCAACCCAGCCGCCTGCATGAATAAGTTCAGCATTGAACTTTGATATCTCAAACCCGATGCTCTCTTTTTTATCCCCTGCCGTGATAATAATATCAAAATTTTTAATATCAATCTCAATATAAACAGGATCGGACAATGAACCGTATTGATCAAAAAGGCGGTCAATGGTTTTTCCCGGTAATCGTATGGCTGCCATACCGCAGTTAAACATGTTCTGTTCAAATATCCTTGCAAAACTCTCTGCTATCACAACATTATAACCATTGACTTCCAATGCCCATGGAGCGTGCTCCCGGGATGAACCGCAGCCGAAATTAGCCCGGGTGACAATGATTGAATTGTTTTCAATATCATGTTCCGGGTTAAATCCATCAAGTTTCAGGTCTTCCATTAAAAACGGTTTTAAAGCCTTTTTACTGTTTTCCGTCAAATATTTGGCAGGGATAATCTCATCTGTGTTAATGTCTGATCTGTCTAAAAAAAGCACCTGCCCCTTAAAATCTTTCATTTTCCGGCTCCTCCACCATTATAAATCTCTGAATTGACAATTTCACCGGCCAGGGCGGTGGCAGCTGCTGAAGCAGGACTCATGAGATGCACCATGCCTCCTTTTCCCATGCGGCCGAAAAAATTTCTATTGGTTGTTGATGCTGCAACCTCACCATCTGCCAGAACTCCGTTGCTCATGCCAAGGCAAGCTCCGCATGTGGGATTTGTAACGCAAAACCCTGCATCCATGAAAATTTTGATCAAACCCTCTTCCATGGCTCTGGAAAATATTCCCGGCGTGGCAGGGGAAACAATTCCCCTCACACCTTCTGCAATGTGCCTGCCTTTTAAAATTGCAGCTGCAATCCGCAGATCTTCAATCCGCCCGTTTGTACAGGAGCCAATATAAACCTGATCAACCTCTCTCTTATCTGTTTTTGAAATTTCAATTACATTATCAGGTTTATACCCCATGGTTACCAGGGGTTCAAGATCGGTTACATCAAATACCAAAATATCATCATAATCTGCATCTGCATCTGAATGAATCTTTGAAAAATCTTTCAGGGCAGCTTCCTTTGATACATAATCGTTTTTAATAAATTCCCACAGATAATCCACGGTCACCATGTCAGGAGCGCACATACCACAGGTTGCTCCAGCTTCCACAGCCATATTACAAATTGTCATGCGCTCTTCCATGGACATATGGGAAACCACATTGCCGGAAAACTCAATCACCCTGTCAGTTGCTCCATTCACTGTGAGCTCTCTTATTACATGGAGTATGACATCCTTTGCATAGACTCCCTTCTCAAGTTTTCCTGTCAATTCAATCTTTATGGTTAAAGGATCTTTAAAGGCACACACGCCCTTTAAAATACCGACTTCCAGATCAGTTGTTCCAACCCCTGCAGCAAAAGCACCAAAAGCTCCATGGGTACAGGTGTGTGAATCTCCCATTATTATGGTGTGCCCCGGCCTTACAAAACCCTTTTCAGGAAAAAGAGCATGGCAGACACCATTTTGACCGATATCAAAAAAATCCCGGATCTTATGCCTTTTTGCCCACTCCCTCATTATTTTACCCTGGAGGGCGGTTTTTGAATCCTTTGCCGGAGTTACATGGTCAATAACAGCCTTGATCTTATCAGGATCAAATACCCGGTCCCTTCCCTTGGCCACAAGATCTGATATGGCAATGGGTGTTGTGATCTCATGGCAGAACACCCTGTCAAGTTTTAAAATGTTCACCCCTGGCCAGGGAGTATCAATTCCATGGGTTTTAAAAATTTTTTCCACCATTGTCCTGCCCATAACCTGCTCCATTTCTAAAATTTAATTTTCAAATAAAAACTCAAGGATAAAAACCTTCCTTTTTGTTGTCCCTTTCCATACTTGTAAAAGAGTCCTCCCCATCGGCGGGAGTTACAATCCAATATGCTTGAAACAGTTTATCACTGCTGTTTTTCAATACATGGGGTATCCTGGAAAAAAAAGACACTGTATCTCCCCTTGAAATCAAATATTCATTATCTCCATAAACCAACTCTGCCCGGCCCGTGACAACGATTCCAAGTTCACGCCCCATATGGCCGTTCAGGGGATCTCCCCGTGTTGAACCGGGCTCAAGTTCAAGAAAAAATGCATTAAAGGAGTGTTTGCCCCTGGTCTGGCTGTCTCCGCAAAGTTTTTCATACTTATAATTATTCCTGGTAAAAATTTTCCTCTCATCCTTTTTGATGATCTCCACAAAGGAATCTGCTTCATAATTCTTAAAAAATATATCAGGTGATGTCCCATATACCTCCAGCAGTTTAAGAAGTGTATCAAGGGATGGTGAAATTCTATTGTTCTCAATTTGTGAAAGCAGGCTTGTGCTGAGTTTTGCCTTATCTGCAACATTTTTCCCGGTCAGGTTTCTTTTTTTACGTATGGCCTTAAGCTGAGCACCAAGTTTGTATTTCATTGTTATGCCATAGTTTAGTATTTATAATAATGATTTATATATACTAAATTTTTCTATAGTGTCAAGGAAAACTTTATTTTAACAGCAATTCCCGGTCAAAAATTATTTTTAAGATTAACAAAGGAATAAGTGTGGCCTGGATATGCTTTTTCCGTTTAGGTTTCACTTGAAACAGATGCACTCCAAAAGCATATCCAGGCCACACTT
>Ga0256846_1000564_pt1 | contig 14627 bp, 20 predicted proteins | sample TevniametaG_FD_189098 | JGI IMG/M metagenome (GOLD analysis project Ga0256846, IMG submission 189098) | Tube worm associated microbial communities from hydrothermal vent at the East Pacific Rise, Pacific Ocean - Tevnia | ecosystem: Host-associated > Annelida > Integument > Unclassified ...
CGCTCTTGGAGAGGTGGCAGAGCGGTTGAATGCACCGGTCTTGAAAACCGGCGTGGGTTTGTAGCCCACCCAGGGTTCGAATCCCTGCCTCTCCGCCATTTGTAAATAAAAATATTATAAATATCAGTAAGTTGTTATCATTGGTGATTTGCTGATCCCCCAATTAGCCCCCACAACATAAGGCATGTGGCGCTTCATAACGTCTGTGAGTGATACCAAAGGTTTTCTCTGGTGGAACTTCTCCAAAGGTCATTGAGGCTCTTCCCCGCGTTCTTTGGCCTCTGATTTTGCGAAACAGATTTAGCCGCCCTATGAAACGGCTTATGGTATCCAAGCCGCCGCTCCAGCCCATTCAGGGATTCATTGACGAGGGCATTGTGCAAGGCAGTGAGTTGGTCGAAGGTGTGCCAGTGCATGCCCTTCGGTTTCTGCCCGACGCCGTTCAGAATGCCAGGCTTCCATCCCAGTCGTTCACGGATCTTTTCTGCCTGCTTTGCTGCCTGGTCATAGTGGCGTTGTCGCTGGCTGGTGTAGGCAAGTTGGAGGCAATGTCGGCATGCAAAGATAGTGCCACCGTAAAGGATCGCGACACGCCTTCCGCAGCCTGCGGCAGGGCAGAGGAACCAGGCCCGTTTGCCTCCATAATTGCAGTTGCTCCAGCTGAGAGAGACCGGGTAGTTTTCGTCTATCCAGTCATGCCCTCTGCTTTTGTGACGATAGGTGAGCGTAACCTGGTCGGTTTCCGTTCTCACCTGGATGGATGCTGTCGTTTTGCCATTGCGACCCCAGCGACAGGTGAAGGCGTGCCCAGGTGCCAACAAACCCAGCCGCTGCCAGTGGCGAATATCGATCATGTGGTAATCATCGGTGGTTGATTTGCTGCACCCTGAGTGAATGCTTCCACTACCCACACCGCCCATGGTTTTCTCCCATTTTGTCGAAATCATTAGGCAAGTTTATAACCCTGGCATCTGCCACAGACCCACTCACTCAGCGTCTGATGAGCTCACTGTTATGCTCGAAGCGCCCTCAGCTTCACCAGCATCCCCAGAGTCCGTTCGAACTTGCGATCTAGATGGGTCTCATAGCGGCTCAGCGTATTCAGCTGATGCACCTGTAGCCCCGCACCCAACGTCTGCTCCTTAATCGCTGCATGATGTCTCAGTTCTGCCTCGATCTGTTGGCAGTAGGGAGCAAGTTCGGAGGTGAGAAATTCCAGTAACGCTTCGGCACAATCCGGGTAGCCTAAATCATCGACTAACTCCTGCCACCATTTGCGGAAGTCGGGTCGCAGTGCCTGTAGGGCCTTTTCATAGCCCTGGCTGTTATTGTTTTGCAAAATCTTGATCGCTTGTTGAGTTGCCTGAATATCTTGAGTGGCTTCTCTTTGGCGTTCGATGAGCTGTTCGGGGGTTAACCGTACCAGCGCTTGTAGGTCGATATCCTGGCCGGAGAGGCCTGTTTCAAGTGGGGCGGCAGTGGCTACAACCTGTTCGGCATTTGATGCTGCCTGCTTCAATCCTTGGTTAATGTTCGCCGCCTCTGCCTGCAGCAATCGGCGCTTGCGCCAGATGATGCCTGCCAACTCCTCGACCAGATGTGCCTCGGTCATACCGACTGGTTGATGCTCCTCCATTAGCATGGCCAACAGCTCTGTGTATTCATCTGCATCTTCATGGGGCAGCACTGTATGACGGGAGAGGATGCCATGCTTCAGGGCATTGAATCGCACGGCCTGGTAGCTACCTTGCTGCTCGGTCTGATTTGATGCCGATTGGATGGCTTGTCTGCTTTTTGGGTTATTCATGGCTATTGGTGCCCCTGTTTATCCGAGGTTTGGTAGGTAGCGGCTGCAGTCACGTTTTTCGCTCGCCCAGAGGCCAGCGGGCGCCTCTGGCTGGCCCTTGGCGCAGTGGCCGATGTCTGGTTGGTTTGTGGGTTGGAAGTGCGGACACTCACCGCAGCAGACGAGTTGAGGGTGAGGGATAGGCTGCCCTGCCAGCCGGTTCTGGCACCAGGGGCAACCCACTACCTCACCGGAAAACCACAACCAGACCGGTCCGCACTGTTGGCAGTGGGCGGTCTCGGTGTAGTGTTTAGGGCGTTTGCCCCTCTCCATCTCCCGCTGTTGCAGTAGAGCGTGGGCGAAGGCTGCCAGGTTTTCCGTGGCGATGCCGCCTTTGTGCCAGTCCTCGATATCTTCTGGTGCCAATGCATTGCGGACCTCCTGTGAGGTAATCGATAACCCGTGGGTGGCAGTGGCAAGGGCTTCGAGTAATTTTGAATCCCCTACCGCAGAATCCGCACAATACGCAGAATGAGCGGCCTCGGGGCGTTATGCGTATTGTGCGGTTTCTGCGTAAGGGGTGGCTCTGTTGCCCCAAGTAGTTCACGCCAGCTCATTGCCACCCCTCCTGGATCGACCGCCTTACCCGGACCCTGGGGGATGGCGGGCGGCCGGGGCCCTGTTTGGGCGGCTCGATGACCTCCAGATAACCCCGCTCTTCGAGTACCTCCAGTGCCTCCCGGATCTTCTGCACCCGAGGGAAGCGGCTGCGCAAGGCGTTGAAGGCATCACGCACGTTGAAGCTGGCGCGGCGGCCCCGCTCAATCCAATCCCAGACATGCCGGGCAGCGGCGATGCTGGCATCGGCCCCCATCACGTTCAGGGTCGCCAGACTATGGCGGGTGATTACCGCCATGATCTCCAGCGCGTCGTGCATGGTCTCTGCTGTGATGACCGCCTCCCAGGGTCTGCCGTGGGCATGCTTGATGCCGTGCAGTATCCCGGCCAGGCGTGCCGCTGCCCCCGGCGCCTTGCCTGCCCAGTCGGTGAACTGTTCCATATCCGAGCCGGGGCGCATCTGTCGTTCGATAATCTTGGCGAAGTCGTGCCACTCCAAATAGGCATCATCGCTCAGGCGCAGCAGTCGGGGCTGTTCGTTGCCCTGTTCGTCGGTGGCGGGCTCCCAGTCCAGCATGGCGCGAATGCCGGCACTATAGGCATCGCGCACCCGCTCTGGCAGGGGGTTGGATTGCAAGGTGCGATAACCCAGCGGTGATGGTGGTAGCAGATAGAGGAAGCGCCCGAGCAGGCCTCGGCCCCGAAACCCTTGCTTGGCGGCCAGTCCGCGCAGCACATCCGGCTGTGGACTTAAGCCAATGCTGAGGCGCGGGCTGTGCAGAAATACCGGTGGGCGGCTGCCTCGGTCGACCCGCTCGGCATCGCCGCTGTGGGCCTTCAGCACCAGGTCGAGGTTGGGGATACCGTTGGAGTAGCGGCCCTGCAATAGATCGAATACGCCACCTTCCGACGAGAGCCAGGCCATGCACTCACCCTGTTCGGCGAGCAGGCTACCCAGTCGCTCGGGGTGGCGTCTGATGTCCAGAGCTGGGGTAGCTTGGGGATCTCAGGTAGCTCAGCTTCCAGATCGGCGGCCTCCAGCGCCATCTGTTTGGCTGTGTTTGGATCTTTGGCCTTTGCGGCCTTGTTGCGCAGCTCCTTGGCGCGTGCCTCCAGGGTCTTGCGTTCGCTGGCAATCTGTTTGATCTCTGTCTCTGCGATTACGGCCTGATCCCGTTCCCATGCCACCAGCGGCGCAGTGGCAGCGGATTGCACGGCACTCTTCCGATTGCCGGGTGGCAGGGCGACCACCGCCCACAGGTTGCAGGGCTCGAAGTAACCTGGCCTCACCATCACCCGCAGACGGCGGGCGGCAGCGGTAGCGCAGGTCATCAGCACCATGCCGGCGGCCAGTTCCGCCGGCGTCTCAGTGGCAGCGGCCAAGGCGCGGGCAAAGTCACCCGCCCAGCCGGGCAGGTGTGCTAAGTCCAGGCGTGGAAGACGGGGTGAGCCGAGTGGCACCAGGGCTGGCAAGGTCTCGGCTGGTGGTCTGGCAGACTTCAGCAGATGAGGGCTCATGTCGCACCTCCTGCCAACCAGAGGGCCAGGTCATTGAAGTCAGTCAGGGTCTCAGGTGCATCCTCAGGCCATTGGGGTAGGGCCAGCTGTGCATTGGCTGCAAGGGCAGCGGCTCTAGCTTTGGTGGCGCCTGGGTTGCCGGGGGTTAGTCGGTCATCATCACCGGCAATCACTATCTCAGCTGATGGCCAGAGACGGCGGGTAGCCACAGCGACAGCGATCAGATTGCTCGCATCGATGGCGGCGAGCACCATGGCTTTGGGGTCATCTTCAGCCAGGGTGCAACCAGTGCCCCAGCCTTCGCTGATGATGATACGAGATATTTTTGGGGTGTATCCAGCAACGGGAATAAAGCAACCCTTCTTCTGGCTCCCTGATAGAAGAGTTTTTCTGCCATCCGGCTGGATGAACTGAAGGCTGGCCATAAAGCCATCAAATGAGAGAACTTGCAGTACCAGTGCGCCTTTATAAAGCTTGGCAGCGTGGTTCTTGATGCCCTTGCGAACCAAATAAGGGAAGCTATTGGGCGCATAGGGTGCTACAGACTAAATCTTGCGGGCCCGTTTCGTTGTCTTGGCCTGTAGCAATAAACGCGCTTGTTCGCGTTGTCGTTGTGCTTCAGCCTTCTGGCGTATGAACTCAATACGCTCAGTCGGAGTAAACGGTCGCTTCCTTTGCGCTCGCCAGTTTATCGTGATGTCAGAAGCCCAGTCACCAAAGCTGCCGCCTAGACCATCTGGAAACAGATAACACCAACCAGCAGTATTCCCAGGACGTTTGTCGACCCCAGGAAAGCGGTATAATCTTCCAGGCTCGATGATAGGCGGTGGCTCCAGCCCGGTAGACTGGATGGCGTCACGAAATTGAACATGCACATCAAGCATCGCAAAATCCTCCTCGCTGGATGATCCAGTCTGCCGATCGTACGGATAACTTGCTCCAAGTGGCCAGCGTTCTGATCGCTGGTTGATGCCAATCAGTGTGGACTTTTGTTTGTCGAATCATTGTGCTTGCCCCGACTCATTTAGCTGCCTTACGGCTTACTTCAATCTTCTGATTGAGCCAGCTGTCGATATCTGATTCGAGCCAGCCAACGGAGCGGCTGCCCAGGCAAATTTGGGCTGGAAACTTACCTTGGTTGATGTACAGGTAGATCGTGCTGCGGGAGAGGCCCGTGCGGGCCTTGACGGCGGGAAGTCGTAGGATTGCAGTAGCCATATTTGTGCCTCCTAAAGGCTCAGTGGAAGATGGCTACTGCATTATTAGGACAGATTTTTGGAATGCTAGGCTTAGTTTTTTTCTGTCAATTACTACAGCGTGATACGCCTTTACTTTTCTTGCCTGATTCAGAGCATTGCCTGCTAATCTGAGCCTTCTTTTGGCGCAATCCATTGACTTCTTCTTGTAGAGAGGCATTTTTTCTTTGGTAATCACGAAGGGTCTTTTGACAATGATCAAGCTGACCGACTGTTTCAATGTATAGCTTTTTAAGCTCATCGTAATTATCAGGTGAGTTTACGATGCGTTAGGTGTGCCACAATCTACTGCTTTGAATTTGCATCGATAAACAACTGGCAGGTTTTCAACGGTACGAAGTTGATCCCATTTCTTTTGGTTGATTGCCCAACTAAACAGCTCGGATGCATCTATAAGCTCCTTATGGGGATTTGATGTGGTGTGAGCCTTTAGTGCCCCTTTTTTTTGAGCGTACCGAATCCGGGCTCTGATGCGCTTTTTTGAGGCTGTTCGATCTGGATCTTGATCGACTATATCAGAAATGAGCTGGACGGCCTCAGCAAGGAGGATTTGTTTGTCTGTAAAAGGGTATTCCATTGCTAGGGCCTGTTGGAGTTGATAGAAGCAACCAGATAGAACACTACTATTTCAAAGATAATAGATTGAAATTGTTGGTTATTTGGTCTTCTCATGCTGATTGTTCACCTCCTTGGATTATATGGGACTTATGAAGTACATTGGTACGGAGTTCCCGAGAGGGTATGTCGGTTGTCAAGAACGCTACACTGACTTGCCTCATCGAACTGGGGCGAGGAGGTTGCGCGCCGCCGCTCAGCAGGAATATCACGCCATCGCTAATGTGGTGAAGGCGTTGATCCGGGGCAGTTGCAGGTGCAATGGCACAGCTATCCAAGAACCAAAAGAAGACAATAAAGCCATGAGGGGCAATGGATGCCGTTGAATGAAGCGGACACCTGTCGGGTCTATGTGACCCCAAAGCTCAGGGAAGCGGGCTGGGAACAACACCCGCACTCCATCAACGAACAGAAGACCTTCACCGACGGGCGCGTTGAGGTACGGGGCAATATTGTTCGCCGAAGGGAACAGAAACGGGCCGATTATCTCCTTCGCTATACCCGAGATTTTCCGATCGCCGTAGTAGAAGCCAAGCCGGAATCCGATCCACCCGGCAAAGGCTTGCAGCAGGCCAAGGAGTACGCCGAAATCCTCGGTCTGAAGTTCGCCTATGCCACCAACGGTTTCCAGATCATCGAGTTCGACTACCTGACCGGGCTGGAGTCCGAGCTTGCCGCCTATCCGACACCGACGGAACTGTTCACCAGGCTAAAGGCCAGACAGGGATTGGACGAGGGCAGCGCGGGTAAGCTGCTGACCCCCTACCACCACGTTTCCGGCTACACTCCACGTTATTACCAGGAGATCGCCATCAACCGGGCTGTGCAAGCCATTCTGCAAGGCAAAAAGCGCATTCTGCTTACCATGGCTACCGGCACCGGCAAGACGGTGGTGGCGTTTCAGGTCAGTTGGAAGCTATGGAATGCCCGCTGGAACCGGGCAGGCGCGCACCGCAAGCCGCGCATCCTCTTTCTGGCCGATCGCAACGTCTTGGTCGATGACCCAAAGGACAAGACCTTTGCCCCCTTCGGCGATGCCCGCCACAAGATCGAGGGCGAAGCGGTCAAAAGCCGGGAGATGTACTTCGCCATCTACCAAGCCATCGCCAAGGATTCAGGCCGTCCCGGTCTCTATCGTGAGTATCCACGAGATTTCTTCGACCTCATCATTGTAGACGAGTGCCACCGTGGCAGCGCCCGCGACGACAGCAATTGGCGGGAGATCCTCGAATGGTTCGAGCCTGCCTACCAGTTGGGGATGACCGCCACCCCCCTGCGCGAAGACAACCGGGATACCTACAATTACTTTGGTAACCCGCTCTATACCTACAGTCTGCGTCAGGGCATCGACGATGGCTTCCTCGCCCCCTATCGGGTTCACCGGGTCGTCACCCAGCCTGTGGCATCGGCCCCGAACTGATCACCGTCAGCCTGGACTTCGACGAGCGCGTCATGCGCATGGGATACGGCGACATCACGGCAGTTCAGGTGGTGCGTGAGGCTGGAATCGTAATCAATAGCTCGCCCGGCCTGCGTAGTGCGCTGATTATCGTGGATGGCGAGGGATACACCTTCACGTCGACGCCGCTCTATCTCGAAGCTGAAACGGTAAGTGATTCGGCGCGCAATGCCCTGCGCCTATCCGTGGAACAGGTGGCCGAGGCGCTGGCGCGGTTATCGCCAGCGGCCAAGGCCATCGCCATTGCCCGCACCACCGATCCGGCGGAAAAGGCACGTATCGCCAATTTGCCCGTAGAGGTTGGAGGCGTTCAGGTCGATGAAGCCCAGTTCAATGAGGTGGGTGAAAATCTGAAAGAAGCGCCGCCGGTCAGGTTCGATCTGGCCAGGCAGGTGCGTGTGTTCGAGCCCTATCTGCAATATGTGGAGCTGAGCCTCACCGGGGCCGCGATCCAGCGTCATCGGCTGGCGATACCGGCCAGTATTCAAAAACTTGGTGGCAGCAAGGATTTGGAAGGAAGGCTGCGCACCACGTTCGATCTGATCGAGAAGGGTGGCAAGCTCTCGTCCAAGCCGTTGGAGAACGCCCTCAACGAAATCCGCAAAAACTTCACGCCCTCACTGGGCAAGGATCATGGGCGGGTGGTGTTGAAGTCGGCAAAGCCTATCCTGATCGAGCGACTTGAGGCGTTTCGCAAGAAACTCGAAGAACATCAACAGCAGGTCGGGGCAGAACTCCAGAAGCATCTGGACTAGTCCCGACAGACCATCGTTGATTACTATCTGCCTCGGGTGATGGAAGCCCCGCCGGATGCCTTGCTGGGCCAGTCGCTTTCCGGTCAAGCTACTGAAAACGGTGCACGCCAGTGGCTGAATGCTGAACTGGATCGAGTGTTCCCCAGTGCCGAATCCATGATTCAGGTTATGCGCTTGGAGGAGCGATACAAGGACGTGACTTTCGAGACCCTGAACCGCGAGGATTTTCTTCAATCGGTCAAAGGGGCATTCCCCAGCGTCGATTGGGATAAGGCGTATGAAGACTTCCGTGCGGCCAGTGAGGATGGTTCCGATGCCCATGAAGAATGAGTGACTCCCCGTCGGCGCAGGCTATTTCGGTTGCTCTCTTTTGTTGGATTGGGAGGGGCAAATTCGAATGTAGCCGACCTTTCATCCCCGACCCGGTATGGTGCTGATTTGTGACTTCAATCCCGATGCCAATGCCTCGGATATGGCCAAGCGGCGGTCGGTGGTGGTGATCAGGCCCCGCCCCCGATGCACGAACCAGCTTTGAACCTTGTACCCTTGAGTGCTACTGCACCGAATCCAGATCCAGTGAAACTGCCCACCATCGTATGGTCCGCAGCTCGCTGCCGGGAAAGCTGACCTGGAAGGAGATATGGGCGATCACACATATCGGTTGTTCTGTCCAGACCCCCTCATCCTCGACCGGGTTTTCAAGGAAAGGGGGCTGTAGGTGGTTTTCAGGTGAGCTTGTTCTCCTTGTGTTTAGGTTTTGTCTTGCTAAAATTATATATCTAGGTAGATATATTGTTTGCCATTTTCATACATGATGACGCCAAGGCCGATCTGTTGGCCCTGAGAGATAGTGAGCCCCAAGCGGCTGGCCGAATTCTGGCTTTTCTAGAGCAGTTAGAAGGTGATCCTGACTTGCTGGATCGGCTGACCCAGCACGACTACGGCGCCCATGGATCGGCGGATTTTCACGTCAGTAAGTGGCAAGCACAGTGGCGAAAAGGGCGGGATTTATGGCGATTCAAGGTATGGGACCTGGAGGAGAAGGGCCTCCGCTATCGGGTTGTCTACGCCTTTGTGGCCGGCAAGCAGCACTACCATGTATTGGCAATTACGCCCAGGAGGGATTTTAATTATGAAGAGAGCGACCCTATCTGCCAGCGCGTCCTCCGCGCCTACCAAGAGCTTTGAAAAGATTTTCGGCGAGACAGGTGCGGCGACCAGCCGTACCCGCTGCCAGGTTTTCGCCTTTGAAGCTTACACCGCTCCCCAACCTCAAGCACCCACCAACCATACATCCGTTGGCCAGTTGGTGACCAAGTGGGAGCAAGACGCCAAGGGCCGCGCCGCCTTGGAGGAGGGGCGGCAATGGGTTGCCGGTACCTTCTACGGTGAGGACGGCGACACGGTGCGCACCCTGCGGCTGCGCCAAGGGTGGTCGCAAGCCCGTCTTGCCCAGGAGTTGGCAACCAGTCAGTCCCATATCGCCCGTGTCGAGCGGGGGACGGAAAATCTGACTATCGAGACCTGCCGCAAGCTTTCCAGGGCATTGGGCATTGATCTGAATACGCTGGATCAGGCCCTCAAGCGCCAGGAAGCCATCGTGGCTGCAAAACAAAAATGATCCCACGCCACGTAGAAACCATTTTTTGTGATGATATTCGCCATGAGGTGGGGGGGAAGCTTTCGTTCATTGGTGTCTATTCGGGCGGATTGTTCGTCCCAGAGTTCCCTGTCACGCTTTCCAAGCTGTGCCTTTCGGTAAAGGTTGTAACGCCCGTTGGTGACCCTCTCCGTGTGCTGAACTTGCGTGTTTTGAAGGATGAAGAGACTCTACAAGAGGTCATCCTTGATGAGGAACAGTTGACAGCCGCTTCCAATTTGGCTGAAGAGATGACGGAAGAGCAACGTAAAGAGCGCGTCCAGATGACGCAGTTCATGTTGGTCTTTTCCCCAATCCAATTCGATGAATCCTGTACCTTGAGGGTGCGAGTCCAAACAGAGGATGGTAAGCTAAATGGCATGCTACTAAAAGTTGATCAGGCCTCACTATTATCGCCTGATGTAGCGTCTGGCTAATGCCAATCTTGGTTTTGTTGCTGTACATCTACTGTGCTGGAGCGGTTCTCTCTGCGCTGCGGTTGCTCTGGCATATGTATTTCAAGCTGGATCGATACGACTGGCAGTATGATAAGCCAGATATCTGGATGACGTTTGGGATCACTTCATTGCTCTGGCCATTGCTTGCCGTTGCGAGCCCAGGAGATCTGTTGGAGCCATCGTCGCTATTCAAGAAGGAGATTGGTGGGATAGGGATCGATTTTGCCGGCCGCATGCGGGAGCTGGACCAACTCCGCAACAACCCGCCTCATTGCAGTTCGGTCATTCGCTACCGTCCCGCTGCTGGTGGTGGCCATGAAGGCATGCACGGTGAATTTCTCTTCTCTGCGGCTGATGTTGAGACAATCTTGACCGAATTCCTGCAAGAACATCCCAACCTAGCGGATGACCATGAAGGTGGAATACTGAATTGGTTGTCTCAACGAGACGCATCGATCACTATGCCGGTGGACCCGCCCATGGCATGGTCGAGATTTCTCTATGTCGCCGATGCGCTACTGCAGCACGGGATGGGAGAGAGTCGCTGTCTACAGTGTGGAGAGGTCACCAAGGCCGATCGACTGACTTCCATCGGGAAACCCCTTCATCTGGGGGCCAATTTTCGCCGATGGCAATGTTCCGAGGGGCACGCTCTTCTCTCTATAGAGACCGTGCATCTGATGTGACCGCCTTAAGCGCGAGGTGAGTCTGCCGATTGAATGTTTCTCTTTTGTTCTCTAATCTAAAAGGGAACAACGGGAGAGCATCTCATGCTGACCAAACAACAGCAATCTGCCCTCGATTTCATCCGCGCCCAGATCATCCGCAACGGCCATGCACCCACCCTGGAGGAGATCGGCAATCATCTCGGTGTGCGATCCCGAGGCTATGTGCACCGCATCGTTCAGGCACTGATCGACAAGGGTCAGCTGGTTCGAGGCGAGTCTGGTTGGCGCAATATCCAGCTGTTGGAAGGGGAGGCCCAACCAACCCTGCCGCTGCTCGGCCGTATCGCCGCAGGAAAACCGATCGAAGCGATCGAGGACCAGGAGAGCCTTAACCTGGCCGAGTTCTTTATGGGCCCCAATCGCTTTGCCCTACAGGTCGCAGGTGACTCAATGGTGGGTATCGGCATCCTCGATGGCGATATGGTGATCGTAGAGCGGCGGGAGACAGCGGGCGATGGTGATATTGTGGTCGCCCTGATCAACGGTGAGGCAGCCACCCTGAAGCGACTGCAGCACCGCCCCGATGGCAGTATCGCCCTGATCGCCGAGAATCCCGCGATCCCCCCGATGATCTACGAGGCAGCACAGGTGCAGATCCAGGGCATCCTGGTCGGACAGCTGCGCCGCTATCGTTGAGCGGCAGGACGATGGATCGATTCTGGAAACGCGCCATCATCTTGGCTGACATGAACGCCTTCTTCGCCTCGGTGGAGCAGATGGACCACCCCGAGCTCCAGGCTCGGCCGATCGGTATCACCAACGGTATGACCGGTACCTGCATCATCACCTGCTCCTATGAGGCGCGAGCCCGTGGCATCAAGACCGGGATGCGGGTCAAAGAGGCACGGCGTCTCTGCCCCGATTTTATCCAAATGCCAGCACGCCCCGAGCGCTATGCGGCGGTCTCCATTGCCATCATGGCGGCGCTGCAGGGCATCAGCCCGGATCTGGAGGTCTTCTCGGTGGATGAGGCCTTTCTCGATGTGACGCACTGCCAGCGGCTGCTCGGCACACCAGAGCAGATCGCCCGGCAGGTCAAGCGCACCATCTTCGATGCCTCCGGGATCCTCTGCTCCGTGGGGGTCTCCGGTGACAAGACCACCGCCAAATGGGCGGCCAAGCTCAACAAGCCTGATGGCCTGACGGTGATCCCACCCTGGGAGGCCGAAGCCCGTTTGAAAGATGTTGCGGTGACAGAGCTCTGCGGCATCAACACCGGTATCGGTAACTTTCTCGCCAGCTATGGTGTGTTCACCTGTGGTGACATGCACCGGCTGCCGATCAGTGTGCTGGCCCGCCGATTCGGCAACCCCGGGCGGCGCATCTGGTATATGGCCCAGGGCAAAGATCCAGCCAAGGTCGAGACCCAGGTGGTGACCCCGAAGAGTATCGACCATGGTAAGGTGGTCCCGCCAAATACCCGGGACCGAGAGACCCTAGAGATCTATCTGCTGCACATGAGCGAAAAGGTGGCGGCCAGGCTCAGACGCCATCGGCTACCGCCATCGGCTACAGGCCAAGCACTTTTGGATCGGCCTGCGAACCCAGCATGGCTGGCTCGGCGACAAGCCAAAACTGGCCCTCCCTACCCATGATGGCCGACGCATCATGCAGCTCTGCCGTGAGGTGCTAGACAGGCTGTGGGATGGCAGGGGCGTGCATCAGATCCAGGTGACTGCCCTGGATCCACAAGCTGCCAACAGCCAGCTGGAACTCTTTCCCGAGGCGGGGATGCAAGATGAGAAAGCCGCCAGCGATGTGATAGATCAGGTCAACCGTCGTTACGGTGAGTTTGTCCTGGCCCCGGCCCGGCTGCTAAATCGCTCCGATATGCCCAATGTGATCGCGCCGAGCTGGAAGCCGTTTGGCCACCGCGAAACCATCCTGAAGCCTTGATGTATGTGTGGTGGCGTCTATTACTGCATCGGTGACCAGGAGATCAGGGTCTTTTTCCCTAACCCCAAGGCGATGCTGCCGGTCAGGCGCAAGGATGGTGGGATCGAGCTGCTCCCCTGGGGGCGACGCAAACAGCAAGCCGGCAAGCTGCCGCTGGGTGGATGGGCGCGGCTGGAGTCGATCTATGCGGGACGATGGGATAGGTGGATGCCGGTACCGGTCAAATTACCCCTGCTGCAGTTCATGGAGAAGGATATTGAGGGCCGCTCCCACTGGTATGACCTGACGCCAGGCAAGTGGGTGCAGGGCCTGATCGCCCGTGATCACCACGAACGGCGGGGCTATGTTGTTACCGTGGAGCCTGAAATGGCTGATGCGGTGCATGATCGCTGGCCGAGAATCCTGAGCTGAGGCTGTTGATCAGAGATTCTGAGAGGTATGGCCAAGAGGCGGGGTAGCGGTATCAAATGGCACGGCTTCTACCCTGGTCGCCGGTCTGCTGAGATAGTCTGCCCACGCCTGCATCATCTTGCTGCGTTTGATGAATAGATCGCCACGTCGATAGGCCGCTTCGACCTTATTCTCTATGGCGTGTGCCAGGGCCATCTCTGCCACGTCACGTGGAAAGCTCGACACTTCTCCGGACCAATCGCGGAAGCTGGAGCGAAAGCCGTGGGGCACATAGTCGCCCCGGTCGCCACCCACGCCGTATCCCATGCCGCGCATCAGTTGCAGCAAGGCCATATTTGAAAGGGGGCGGCCATGGCGAGCACCAGGGAAGAGATAGGGAGTGCCCTCAATCCGGGGCAGGGCCTCCAGGATGCTCAGGGCGGCATCGGAAAGCGGCACCCGATGTTCGCGCCGGGCCTTCATCCTTCCGGCGGAAATGGTCCAGATAGCGGCCTCCAGGTCAATTTCATTCCATTGTGCTCGTAGCACCTCGCTGGTGTGAGTGGCGGTGAGGATCAGAAGACGCAGCGCCAGCGCTGAGACGCTGCCATTACCGGACAGTTCCGCCATGAAGGCGGGAACCTCGGTGTACGGCATGGCGGGGTGGTGTGTAACCTTTTTCACCCGAGAAGGTTTAGGTAGCAGCTTGTCCAGATGGCCGCGCCAACGGGCCGGGTTCAGCGGATCACGGTACTTGTGGGCGGCCGCATAGTCGAGGATGTTCTCGATGCGCCCCTGCACCCGCTTGGCGGTCTCGGTCTTGCTGGTCCAGATGGGGGAGAGGATCTTCAAAATATCCTCGGTGGTGATGGCGTCCACCTCCTTTGAGCCGATCTTCGGCCGGGTATAGGTCTTGAGGGTGCTCACCCACTGCCGGGCGTGCTTGGCGTTTTTCCATCCGCGCCTGTGTGCTCGGATGTAACGAGCCGCGCAAGTGGTGAAGGTAGGTGTCTTCTCGGGCTCGGCCCGCCGCGCCTCGATGGGATCGATACCCGCTTTGGCCTGCTTGCGGTGCGCACTAGCCTTGTCGCGTGCTTCGGCCAGTCCCACATCTGGGAAGCTACCCAGCCCCATCTCCCGGCGCCTGCCACTGATGGTGAAGCGCAGCACCCACTTCATACTTGCCCGGTCCAGCGGTTGCTACCTTGCGCGGGGTGAGTTTGTGAATCGCCATGCCATCATCCTCCATTTCGGGTGGGGGACTGCTGGGTAAGCCCCCCAATCAGTCCCCCGATGTACTTGGATTATAGCGGATGTGTCTGGACTGTACAGGCATGTAACTACCTGTATTAAAAGGATGTTATGGATTAATCTGGATGTCACTAAACATGTTATCGGCGGACTGCCTCTCCGCCACTCAATAAGCATAACTCATTAGTGCGTGATGATGTGTTATTTGGTAACACTTAGCACCGTTTACTGGAAGTTTGTCTGAGCATTTTCTGAAAG
>Ga0256846_1000565_pt1 | contig 14607 bp, 14 predicted proteins | sample TevniametaG_FD_189098 | JGI IMG/M metagenome (GOLD analysis project Ga0256846, IMG submission 189098) | Tube worm associated microbial communities from hydrothermal vent at the East Pacific Rise, Pacific Ocean - Tevnia | ecosystem: Host-associated > Annelida > Integument > Unclassified ...
ATTGCACGGGCAAAATAGATATATTCAACCAGGCCGGCTGACTTGCATGGATAATCTGCAAGTTTTTTACGTTTTCTTGCAGACTGTACCCTGCAGTCATTCATCTGAAATACAAAACTTTTCAGGCCTTCGTCAATGATTGATTGCCTGTTGATCAGAGAATACATTCTGAAATTCAATGCTTTTTTCAATCCATCAAGCCCGCATTCATCGTCCAGGCCTAGAAATTTTTTAATGGCAAAAGCCTCATATGGCGAGAACTGTGCCCAGCACGAATCATTGCAGCGTTTGGCATCATTCATGCCGTTTTCAAACTCAACTGCCTGAAACCACAGCCCGTCATTTACAAGCCAGTTTTTTGCCACAGCCTCCATAAGGTCTGAGCGTTTTTCATCCGACATTTCAAACACAGCAGAAGGCAGCCCGTTTTCAAGTTCAAATCCCAGAACATCTGCAAATCGTTTCAGGCTGATGCTGACAGTCTTTTTTGTTGCACTGTCCAGTATCTCAAGGGCTTTTTCCATTCCCATCTGATGGCGTACCTCAGTAAACCAGAGGCCATAGTGGACTACAATTCTTGTCAACATGTCAACAATTAATTTAGCCTGCATATTTTTATCCAGGTCTGAAGGCTCCACAATCTCATTTTTCATGCGCCTTTCTCCTCTTTTTGAATAATTTTAGCACCTTGAACAGCCCGAACAAGTTTTTCAACCTTAATTCAGACAGAACCCAATGTCAACTCCCGCCACAATGCAAGGCCAGTCAGGTAAAAATCATTGAATGGCAGCCGGAAATCATCTATTGTTGAAAAACAAAATATCAGGATCATATTTTTAAAAGGATCTGGCAAATGGGCATTAAAATCAACATACATGTGACTCACCGCTGCCATACACAGGGGCAGAAAACCGTGGAAGTCAGGGGAACAAGTGTGGGTGAGGCATTAAAACATCTTGTGGACATGTATCCCGGACTTGAAAATAAAATTTTTGATAAAAAAGGAAATCTTCAGAAGTATATTGAAATCTATCTTAACGGTGAAAGCGCATACCCAAACGAGCTTGCAAAGCCTGTAAAAGACGGCGATGAGATTCAGGTCGTAACATTTCTTGCAGGCGGATAATACATTAACCTGAGACAGGAAAGATTTCCATGCTTGATGAAATAATAAAAACAAAACCCAGGATACATTCACGTGACATCAGTCTTGCAACATGGCCCCATGAAGGCTCCAGGATCATAGTTCATGGGGTGCTGAAGGACATGCGGTATGTAAATGTCTTTGACATAACAGGAAAAATTCTGAAACCAGGCGTAATTCATCACATGGACGTTAAAATGATGATAAGATCCGACCCGCTCACAATAGAAAAAATACAGGTGCAGATGATACATGTTCCCATGGGCGAATGCCGTACAACCCTTGATACCGTGTCTCAACTCACCGGGGTTGAAATAAGATCAGGATTTTCCGGAAAGGTCAGAAGCATAATGGGAGGCAAAAAAGGATGCACCCATCTTTGCCATCTTATCATTGTCATGGGCCAGGAGATTGTCCATGGCTGGCTTACAAGCAAAAGAAGCAGAAAATTGCCTGTTCCTGAATCCCTTGATGATATAAGTGAAAAAAATTTTCTGATTGATTCGTGCAGGATGTGGACAGAAAAAGGCCCGAAAATGAAAAGCCTTGAAAAGGCCATAAAAAACCGGCAGGCATAGATAGATATGTCTTAAATGTTCACACTCCTGTTCATCTTTAATGATAAAACCCTTGTTGATTTTAATTCCTTGTGTACCCTGGTGACAAATTCCGATATATCAACCAGCCGGGAAACAGGCGGGAAAAAATCATCATGATGATGGGGGATGACAATTGCCGGTTTAAGAATCCTCACATATTCAAAAGCAATATCACATATATCTGAATGCCCCTGAAGAGGGACCAGAAGAATATCAACATGCTTTTCTGCCATAATTTTCAGTTCCTGTTCACATAAACCTGCACTTCCGAAAAACAGGACATGCCTGTTCTCGATTTCAAACTGCCATGCCAGTATCTGACCGCACGGATATGCTCTTAACACAGAAAGAATCTTAAAAATCCTGAAATTTATTTTCATCATGGTCTGTGCCAGAAGTTTTATGTCAAATTTCACGTGACTGCTGAAAAAAGCCGCAGCACGCATATATTTCAGATCAAATTCTGTGGAATCTGACACAACCTTCATGATCACTTCCCTTTTTACTCCCCTTTTTTCAAGCAATAAACCTGTATCCTCAGAGCAATAAACAAAGGCATTGTTATCTGCCATAATTTCAGGGATATCAAAAACATGGTCAAAATGGCCGTGGGATATAAAGATACTGTTTACTTCGTCAAGGTCACTGGCCCTGATGCCCTGTTTTGGAAAAGCTTTGTCACTGCGGGTAAGATAGGGATCAAGTAAAATTACATGACTGCCTGTCCTTATTTTAAATCCTGCCGTGCCCAGCCATGTAATTTCCATATCTTCTCCTGCCTCAGTATTGTCAATATCCTGCAAAAACAAGGATTTTTCAATTAATAATTGCTTTTACTCTCTTCACCCGGTAGTATAATGCATATTTCATCAATATTCAAAGGAACATGGATGCAATCATACAGGCACCATAAAATCCTTGTTACTGGAAAGGATGAATCATCAGCAAAAAGTATCTGCGGCATTATAAAAGCCATGGATATAAAATGCGGCTGTGCTTTTGATATAAAAACTGCGGTTGAAAAGATAAAAAAAATCCCCTACCCCTTTTCCATGACAATCTTTGATCACTCAGGAGATGACAGAGAAGCAAAGCTTTTTTTTGAACAGGTAATGCAGATTTCACCCAACACAACCAGAGCTCTGATAAGCTCTTCCCCTGATATGGATTATCTTATCAACGCAGTGAACATGGGCATGATCCAGAAATTCATACTCAGGCCCTGGGAACATGAAGACCTTGAGAAAGCTGTACATTCAGGAATCCGCCTGTATGAAATTTTTCTGGAAAACCAGAAACTGACCCAGCTTGCCAAAAAGCAGAATTCCAGCCTGTTTGAGCTGAACTGCCAGCTCATGGAAGCGGCAAAGGCTCATAACAAAACTCTGCAGAAACTGGACCAGGATATTAAGGAACTTAAACAACAGATTGCCCTGATCTGTCCTGAGCCTGACATTGATGAAAATCATATTATGGAAATGATCGACCTTGAGCTGAAAAAATCTCCTGGAAATGAATCCGGCATCATTGAACAGATGTTCTGCAATGTCATTCAGGAACGTTTCAGACAATTTCAGGAATCTGCCCGCAAAAACGGTTTTGAAATGCCTGATATCGGGGGAAAAGCTCAATGAAGGACAAGGCCAAACCAGAAGTAATTCTTCTTGAAAGCAGCAAAGAGCTTTCAGAAAAAGCTGAATCCATACTTTCTTCAGAAGGATGGAAAGTTTTCTGTGAGCATGATTCACAAAATGCCATTAACAGACTCAAAGACCAGGAACATGCTCATATGGCACTTTTCCTGTGCAGTTTCAGACTGCCAAAGATGGAAGGAGATAAAATTCTTGAACAGGTAAGATCAATTTCTCCTTTTACCCAGAGGATGCTCATGATACCTGTTGATCACACTGACATGATCATCAATGCCATAAACAAGGCACAGATTCATGCCTGCATTACAATTCCTTTCAATGACAGAGACCTTGCAGCCAGGGCCAGGGCCTGCTTTAAAAGATTCAGGCATGTATTGAAACAGCAGCAGCTGGAAAGGATTACCATTCATCAGAACCAGCAGATGTTCAAGGCAGCCAAAAAGCTGAAAAAAAAAGGAGCTGTTTACAAAGCCCTTATTGAAAAGAAAAAACTGGAAAAGCTGGACCTTGAAAAAAAACTGGAAATACTGAAAGGCCTGACCCGGCCTGAACCTGAATATTTCAGGGACAGGTTCATTGCCGAATACAGGCAAATAAAGCGCCTGTTTGACAGGATTGCAGGCCATTATAATATTGACATGCCTGATTTCAGACCTGAAGAAGTCCTTGCCGGAACCTCTGACCCGGAAAACAGCAGTGCCCATATTTCCACTGATATTATTAATGATATAATAGGGTATACTTCTGCCAAAGCAATGGAAAAAGCCCTGATCTCCTCACCTGAGCCGAGCGAACTGGATTCTTCTGAAAATGATATATTTGAAATTTCGATTTCAAATGACCAGACAAAGGCTTATATAAGGCAGATAAGACAACCGGATACAGACATGCCACGGCCTGATCTGTCATATATCCTCGAACTGATGCGTGAAAAACAGGTGAGTTTTGGCATTGTGGATGATGAAGCCATTGAAAAATGGCTGGGAAACAATCCAGAGGAAAAATTTCTGATTGCAGAAGGAGAAAAGCCTGTCCCCGGCAAAGATGGAAAAATAAAATATCATTTTAAAACCGATTTTACCAACCCCGGCAAAATCAATGAAGACGGCACAATTGATTTCAGACAGAGAGGGAATATCCCATATGTGAGCTGTGATGACCTTCTCGGAGAAAAAATCCCGCCGCAGTATGGCAAACCAGGTATAACTGTCTCAGGCACTCCAATTTCTGTACAGGAGGTGGCAGACCCTCCATTTACAGCAGGTTCCGGCACCAGGCTCTCTGAAGACGGCCTTGAAATCCATGCTGATACCGATGGGCAGCCGCACCTGGATGCCATGGGAACAATATCAGTGAACCCTGAACTTGTTATCAAGGCTGATGTTGATTTTGAAACCGGCAATATAGACTTTAAAGGCAATATCATTGTCAACGGCATGGTAAAACAGGGATTTTCCGTAAAAGGCACAAGCCTGACAGCCAGGGAGATTGACGGAGCATCCATTGAAGTTTCAGGAGATCTTAATATATCAGACGGAATAACAAACGCTGAAATCAAGGCCCACGGGTATATCTATGCAAAATTCATCAACCATTCCACCATATCCGGATTCAAGGATCTTTCAGTTTCAAAGGAAATTATTGATTCTTCCGTACTTTTAAGCGGTTCATGCAAAAATGTATCAGGTCATATAATTTCATCAAAAATTGCGGCAAGACAGGGAATTGAAGCAGGCAACGTTGGCACTGATTCTTCTGTACCTTCCCGCCTTAAAATCGGAGTGGATGACCATATAAATAATATGATCCGCCAGATTGACAGCAAAATACAATCCCGGACTGACCTGGCAGGTTCATTAAAAGAGCAGATCAAAAAGCTGGAAAACCAGGACAAGGACATTTATGAACAGATCTCAAAAAAAGCTTATATCCAGGACAGAGCCCAGATACAGATAAAGGAAACCCAGGATCTGAACAAAATAAATGTCCTGAAAAAAAAGGTGGCAAAACTGGAACAGGAACTTAATGCCATTTTTGAGGCCCAGGATCAGATAGCAGCAGACCTTAATAAAGCAAACACGCAGTTAGCCGGGATAAAAGAAAAAATCAAAACCCTTGAAGAAGAAAAAGAAGCATTAAAGCAATTTTTAAAAACCAATTCTCCTTCTCCTGTTCTGACCGTGGCAAAAACGATTATCCAGGATTCTGTTGTTCAGGGGCCCCATGCATCTGTCATTCTCAAGGAAGATACCTCACGGTGCAGAATTCATGAGATAGCACTTGAAGAAAGCAATGACATCATAGGATATGAGATGAAAATATCTGATCTTTAAATATCTGACTGCGCAAGATTCAGGTATGACATGCCTTCTTTGATCCTTCCGCGTTTAATGCATCCATTGCCGTATATAATGCATTTTTTCTGCAGTATTTTTTTTGCTTTTGCGGCCTGATCATGTGTAAGAATATCGGATTTAATGAGTTTCACAAGGGAGTAAATCCTGAATCTGTCCTGGGAACGCAGCTTTGAAAGCTGATCTTCATGACCACCCCTTTTAATTGTATAGGGTTTGTCAATCAGAAATACAGGAGTGTCAGCGCTTATCCGAAGCCACATATCATAATCTTCGCATACGGTCATGGTTTCATCAAAAAAACCTTTCATGTCAAAAAGTTTTTTTTTTATCATTACTGCGGACGGACTGACAAGGCACATGTTAAGACAAGGCTCAAATATCATGCCTGACGGTTTTTTATGCTTGATTTTAGGATTTACCCTCCTGCCGTTTCTGATCCATATTTCTTCGGTCTGACAGATCATGGCATCAGGGTTTTCTGCAAAAAATTTCACCTGACAGGATATTTTTCTCTTATCCCACATGTCGTCAGAATCAAGCAGGGCAATCAATTCTCCCTTGCTTTTTTTTATTCCTGTGTTTCTTGCGGCACTTACTCCAGCATTAGCCTGCCTCAGCAGAATAATATCTGCTTTATACTGTTCAAGAACTTCAATGGTATTGTCGGTGGAACCGTCATCAACCACGATCAGCTCCAGTTCAGGATAATCCTGGGACAATACTGAATCAACAGCCTGTTCAATTGACCAGGCCCTGTTGAAAGTAGGCAGAATAACGCTTACAAGTGGATATTCAGTGGCAGAAAAGCTTAATTTATCCAATTGATCTTCCTGTAATTCCTTTTAATTGCTTTTTTGTATTTATATTTTGGATATCCAAGGGTTAAGGCTATGACAGCCTCATGGTTATCAGGTATATGAAAAATTTTCCTTATGGCGGCGACCTTGTTGACAGCAGCAGGCACAATGCCGTTCATGGAGGCTCCAAGACCAAGAGCCTGGGCCGCAAACATGGAATATACACAATATATCACTGAATTGACAGTATGCTCTTCTGCATTGTACGGTGCATGAAAAATCAGCATGGCTCTGGCGCCTCTGGTTATCCTGTCCCCATATTTCAATTTGTAGTTTTCCAGTTTTGCCATGGGATACAGATGATTTTTCACTGTATTAAAGGTTTCAATCCCTTTTTTATATTTTATCATAAAGGCTGCAACCGGATTTTCAATCCATTTTACAATATTGTCAAGAAACTGCTCCATTAAGGGTAGTGCAGCTTCAATAACCTGTCTGCTGACTATGGCACTTGTCTCAACCTTGTCAGGAGATGCACCATAGGGAGCAAAATCAATGGAAGCGATAATTTTTTCAATAAGTTCCGGTTCAACAGGCTTTTCCCTGAAATTACGCACAGATCTGCGGTTTGCAAAAAAATTATGCAGCCCGGCATAATCAATTGTGTTTTCAGGCAGGTCAAACAGGTGTTTTTCATAACAATAGTGCGCTGCTCTCACAGCATCAGCAGGACATATTGCCATGCACTGACCGCATTCAAGGCAGATATCCTGCCTTTCAGGAACAAACCTGACAATGCCTGCTTCATCCTGTTCAAGCAGACCTACCGGGCATATTTCTGCACAGAGCCCGCATTTTCTGCATTTTTCCAAGTCTATCTCATTTTTCATTTTATGCCTGCCCACCCTTTCCGGTATCATTATAAAATAACAAATAATAGGATATGAACAAAGCCATTACAACAGGAAAATTTACTTAAGATTTCGCATCCTGAACATGAAAAGGCCCAACCATTGAACTTTTTTATAACCCATTTTTTTTGCTTGCTTTTTTCAATAAAATAAAAAAGAATAAATTTAACCCTTTTAATTGATACTTATCCTTGACATACGAATTTAAATCGCTTAATGAGGAGCCTTAATTTACAGATAGTGATTATCTAACATGAGGACATTATGGCAAAAGGTAAAACAGTCAAACACTTGATTGACAAAGAATGGTGCAAAGGGTGCGGCATCTGCATTCACTTCTGCCCGAAAAACGTTCTGGAATTTGACAGGCACGGCAAGGCGAAGGCAGCAAGACCCGAAGACTGCATTGCATGCAAAATGTGTGAGCTTCGGTGCCCGGATTTAGCAATACAAATCATATTATCAGACCAGGAAGGGGAAAATGGAAAACAAAAATAATATCCGGTTTGTACAGGGGAATGAAGCCTGTGTGGAAGGCGCAATCTATGCGGGTCTGGATTTTTTCGCCGGCTATCCGATTACCCCGTCCACAGAAATTGCAGAACATCTGGCCTACAGGCTTCCTGAAAAAGGCGGTAAATTTGTGCAGATGGAAGATGAAATTGCATCTCTGGCAGCCGTGATAGGCGCGTCTCTCACAGGCAACAAATCCATGACCGCAACTTCAGGACCTGGATTTTCATTAAAGCAGGAAGCCCTGGGATATGCATGCATGGCTGAAATTCCGTGTGTAATTGCAAATGTGCAGAGAGGAGGCCCTTCAACAGGCAATCCCACACATGTAAGCCAGGGAGATATCAACCAGGCCAGGTGGGGTGCACATGGTGATCATTCAATAATCGCCCTTACTGCATCCAATCACCAGGATATATTCAAAATCACTGTTGAAGCATTTAACATGGCAGAAACATATCGTACCCCTGTTGTCATCCTTCTGGACGAGGTAACAGGCCATATGCGTGAAAAGCTTGTCATACCTGAAAAAGGAGAAATCCCGGTTGTGGAGCGTCTCAGAACCTCGGTCAGAAAAGGTGTTGATTATCATCCATACCTGCCAAGGGAAGACGGGCGCCTGCCAATGTCTGACTTTGGGAATGAGCACAGATATAATGTAACAGGCCTTTTTCATGACATGTGGGGCTTTCCCAACAACAGCCCCAAGGTTGTAAGCGAACTTTTACGCCATCTTGTTGACAAGATAGAAAATAATGTAAATGAAATATGCCGCTATAATGAATACTGGCTGGATGATGCAGACTATATCCTGATTTCATATGGTTCATCTGCAAGGTCTGCCATTCATATGGCAAAAAACAGGCGTGCAAGGGGTATCAGGATAGGAGTCCTGGAACTGCAGACTATATGGCCTTTTCCTTCAGACATGATAAGGGAAAAATGTGCAGGGGCCAAGGCAGTCATTGTGGTTGAAATGAACATGGGCCAGGTTGTGACTCAGGTGAAAAATGCTGTTGATAATCCCCATAATGTATTTCTTGCAAACAGAATAGACGGGGAACTTATCTCCCCCAACAATATAAAAAGTATTCTGAGAATGATCCAGGGTAAGGGGGTGTGAAAATGACAAAACAAGAATTTGATATCAAAGATTATATCCGGCCAAGGTTTTTCCCCCATCTCTGGTGTCCGGGATGCGGGCATGGAATTGTCTTAAGCTCCATGCTCAGGGCAGTGCATGAACTGGGCCTTGACAAGAATGAAATCGTCATGACCTCCGGTATAGGATGCTCCTCAAGAATTTCAGGATATGTTGATTTTCATTCCCTGCATACAATACATGGAAGAGCACTTGCCTTTGCGACCGGAGTCAAGCTTTCAAAGCCAAAACTCAAGGCCATCGTGCCCATGGGGGATGGAGACGCCCTTGCCATAGGCGGCAATCACTTCATCCATGCTGCAAGGCGTAATATTGACATTACCGCCATTGTCATGAACAACAGAATCTACGGAATGACAGGAGGCCAGTTCTCACCATTGTCAGGAAGCGGAAAAAAAGCCACCACAGCACCATATTCAACAATTGACAGAAGTTTTGATGTTGTGGAGCTTGCAAAAAGCGCAGGCGCAACCTTTGTGGCAAGGTCAACAACATTTCATGTCAATGAATGCAAGGATATGATCAAAAAAGCAATTTCCCACAAGGGATTTTCAGTGGTTGAAATTCTTACGCAATGCCCCACATATTACGGCAGAAAAAACAAGGAAGGAGATGCCGTCCAGATGCTGGAAGGATATAAAGCAAACACTGCAAAAATCGGTTCAAAAAAACTCAGGGACAATCCCGGCCTTATCCAGAGAGGAATCTTTGTTGAGAACACAGATGTTCCTGAATATTGTGAAGCCTATGACCAAATCATCAAAAAGGCAATGAAAGGAAAAGCATAATGGAGCGTTCAAGACTTGTTTTTTCAGGCTCTGGAGGACAGGGCATCATAACAGCCTCAATCATACTGGCAAAAGCTGCGGCAATTTTTGATGACAAAAATGCCATCCAGTCCCAGAGCTATGGAGCTGCTGCAAGGGGCGGAGCCACAAGAAGCGATGTGATAATTGATGATTCCACAATATTTTTCCCCAAGGTAACCCAGCCCAATATACTGATATGCCTTACCCAGGAAAGCTATAACAAATTTGCCCCCATCATCAGGCCGGGCGGGCTTCTTCTTGTGGATTCAAAATATGTTGATATCGAAAAAAAGGTTGATGCCAAACATATTTCCCTTCCAATGTTTGATACTGTAATGGAGAAGATAGGCAAGCCTATTGTTTTCAATATATGCATGTTGGGAGCCCTGATCGGCATCTCAGAAATCATCAGGCCGGATTCCATTTTAAAGGTGCTTGAGACCACTATTCCGCCTGATTTCATGGATATAAACAAAAAGGCACTGGATATAGGCCTTTCAATGGGTGAAAAACAAAAATACTGATGATTGATATACAATAAGGTCAGGCATATTTTTTAAGGTAATGCCTGACCTTATTGTCATGACATGATGGTTCAGGATTCACTGTCCTGATCACCCTGAGGATTGGCCCTTGGAAAAAGATCTTCCATGTCAAGATTTCTTATTTTTGCAAGACAGTCATCCAGTGCGGTCTTTTCATCATCTCCAACTCCCTGATGTTCAGGCTTTGCCACAATATTCACAAGGTTTGGAACAGCAATGAATCTGCCTGCAAGATTGCCCTGTACTTTTTCATGAACATCAATATAAATCATTCGCCCGTTTCTGATCAGATTATATCTGCTCACTTTGGTTAGTATGTCGTTTTTGTGAAGGTCCATGTATAATTTATCTCCCTGTATATTTTTTAAAGGCAATTTACATGGTTTTCCATTGTTTGAAAAGTTTTTATTGAATTTTGAGCCTGAACCCTGATAATCAAAAAAAATTTCAATGATTTTAAAGGAGCTATAAATCATGCAGAAAACCGGCCGATCACCCCTTGTTGCAGACTGGAATACGCTGGATCGGGTTTTTATAAGACCTGAAGATGAACGCTGCAGAAAAACACTGGTAAAATATATGGAACAGATTCTGTTCGGACTCCATGATTTTCTGAACAGGCATGTGGGGGTTACAGAAGAAATCAGCCTGGTCAGGCTTGCTGAAGAATATACAGACACACTGATCAATAAAGATCCCCAAAAAAAACTTGCTGATGTAATCAAGGACATAATAAATGAAATTGCTCCAAGGGCTGTAAATGTTGCTTCCCCATATTTCATAGGCCATATGACATCTGCCATTCCCTTTTTCATGGTTCACCTTAAAACCATAACAGCAGCACTGAATCAGAATGTGATCAAGCTTGAGACCTCAAAGGTATTGTCCATACTTGAAAAACAGGTGCTTGCCAAGATACACAGGATGATTTACAGGTTTGACGAATCATTTTATGCACAACATGTTCAGAATGTGGATACAAGCCTGGGTGCTTTCACAACAGGAGGCACAACCGCAAACCTTACTGCTTTGTGGGTTGCAAGAAACAAAAGTTTTCCTCCAAAAAAAGATTTCAAAAGCATTGAAACGAACGGAATTGTCCATGCTTTCAGGGCGCATAATCTTGAAAGAGGAGTTGTTCTTGTTTCCAGGCGGGGCCATTTTTCCCTTAAAAAAGCCGGCGGAATATTAGGGCTTGGCAGTAATAATATAATCCCCATGGCACTTGACTCAAACGGCACCATTGACCTTGCCTGCCTTAAGGATAAAATCGCACGGCTCAGATCTGACCCCGGCACAAGAATAATTGCGGTTGTAGGAATTGCAGGGGCCACCGAAACAGGAAAAATTGACCCCCTGCCTGAGCTTGCGCAGATATGTGAGACCAATGGAATACATTTTCATGTGGATGCTGCATGGGGAGGACCTGTGCTTTTATCTGAAACTTACCGTCATCTGCTTGAAGGCATTGAAAGGGCTGATTCAGTCACCATTGACTGCCACAAGCAGTTTTACATGCCCATGACATCAGGGATGGTATATTTTAAAGATCCCAGGGCAATGGACAATATTGTATACCATGCAAGCTATGTCAACAGGCCGGGAAGTGTTGATCTTGGTATCAAAACCCTTGAAGGCTCAAGGGAAGCCAACTCCCTGATCCTTGACAGCGCCCTTAAAATCATGGGGTCAAGGGGTTATGGCCTAATGATTGATCACGGCATTGAAACTGCGGCAGAATTTGCAGAAATGATAAAAAAACGCAGGTTCTTCCAGCTTGTGACATCTCCATGTCTCAATATTCTGACCTACAGGCTTGTGCCTCCTGACATACAGCAAAAACTTGAAGCAGCCGGAGAAAAAGAAAAAATAAAACTTGAAGCAATTGTGGATGAGATCAATATAAGGCTGCAGAGAATTCAAAGGGAAAATGGGAAAAGTTTTGTATCCAGAACCAAACTGCCGGTAAATGCCGATACATCCAGAGAATCTGTTGTTTTAAGATGTGTGATAATGAACCCCATGACCACACCTGAAATACTCAATGAAATCCTAGATGAACAGGAAATGATTTTTAATACCAAAATAAAAGCAGGTATAGGTTAATCCTGCCTATGACATTATTTATTACTTCTGAAGAGCCCTTGCCTGAAGAGTTAAAAATTGCTTTTCAAGCTTGCAGAACCTGTGTTTCATTGTGACAACATGGCTGTACATTGTTTCATAGGCAGTCTGATGATCCCCTGATGCAATGGCTTCATAAAGATATGTATGTATATTCCTGTCATGCAGATAGGTTGTATGTTCATCCAGCACTTCAAGAAACTGCTGTAAAAACTGCATCATGCTGCACATGAGAAAAGAAAAAAAAGGGTTTCCGCTCAACTTGGATATATTTTTATGGAATTCAACATCCAGATTAATTCTTTCCCGTATATTTTCAGCTGATTTCCCCCTGTGTACAAGCTCTTCCAATTGCCGGATCTGCGATTCAGAGGCCTCAAGAGCAGCCATTCTGGCACTTTCAGGCTCAATCAGAATTCTGACATCGCACAGATGTTTTATGCTCATGGAGCGCATGGTAATAAGATCTGCCAGCAGGGTTGTCATGCCGTTAGAATGCAGAAGATTGCACACAAAAGTCCCACCTCCGCTGCCCCGCCGTGCCTCAAGATATCCCTGGGCCTTGAGAACACCAAGCGCTTCCCTTACAAGGGCACGTCCTACTCCAAACTGCCTGGCAAGAGCTTCTTCCCTTGGCAGTGTATCTCCGGGCCTGTAGTGCTGAAGAAGGATATCGCGCTTTATGCTCATGACAATCTCACTGAACCTGGGAGGAGTATGTCTTGTATTTTTACCAGCGTTTGTCATAGTATCAGATCCTGTATAAATAATGAACACATCCCCATATATGAAATAATATTGCCCCTCACCTTATTCCTCCTGGCAGATAAAAACCCTGTTATGCAGTTTTTGGATATCACAATAAAAAAAACTGAGCAATAAATATATCAGTCAGCAACAATGTCCTGTCGAACCATCAATCCTGCGGGATAAAATTTTATTTATTGACAAAAAATATGCGGCTCTGTTATCAAAAGTATGACTTTTAAAAAATATAAACATTAATATAATTCTTTATTTCAGGATCAATAACAATGGAACTTCCCATAGATTTTAACGGTATCACCGGCATGTTCCGTGCAGCGTCTGAAGATGGGCGCAATTTTCTGTACGAATATGAGGTTTACGGGCTTCTGGCAAGATCAGGAGCAGAAACCCCGCCCCAGTGTAATTTTATTCCAAGGGGATCCCGGCCTTCTGATGATGCCCTGAATGCATTTAAAGGAGAAAAAACCGTTCTTAAGATAGTTTCCCCCTTTATTATTCATAAAACAGAGGTTGGGGGAGTAAAAATCATTAAAAACGAAATAAACCGTATACGTTCTGCTGTACGCCGCATGTTCTATGAAGTACCGGAAAATTACACAGCCCTGCTGGAACGGTATCCCTCCTTTGCGCCTGAACCGTATAAAGAGCTTTCCGGGCCATCGTTGACTGCTGCTGTAACAAGGGATATAAAAGGAGTTCTCCAGGTGCAGTTCATGCCGCCCGATTCCACTGCATTCGGCAATGAACTTATTGTGGGCCTGCGCAGAACAAGGGAATTTGGCACCATTATCAGCGCAGGGCTTGGTGGCACAGACACGGAACTTTATGCAAAACGTTTCAGAAAAGGCCAGGCCATTGTGGCAGCTTCTGTTGAAATGAACGATGGTCAGACTTTTTTCGAGATGTTCAGACATACCATTTCCTACAGAAAACTTGCAGGGCTTACCCGCGGTCAGCGCAGAATTGTAACAGATGAACAGCTCATTGAATGTTTTGAATCCTTTATCCGCATGGGTCACTATTATTCTGATTCCAATCCAGATGCTCCCTTTGTAATTGATGAGCTTGAAATAAATCCCTTTGCATTCTGTGATTATCTCATGGTTCCTCTGGACGGGCTGTGCAAATTTTCACACCCTGCCAAACTGCCTGCAAAACGGCCCATAAAAAAAATAGACCGGCTTCTGCACCCTGAACACATTGGTATCATAGGGGTTTCAGCAACA